>OCZT010000815.1_pt1 | contig 31705 bp, 18 predicted proteins | sample 1539031 | NCBI WGS metagenome assembly OCZT01 (sample SAMEA3539308, study PRJEB22396) | soil metagenome | biome: tundra; feature: field; material: soil | place: USA | collected 2010-05 | depth 0.15 m | reverse complement strand
CGACGCTCTTCCGATCTGGGCGGCAAAATCTCGATGTGGTGCGTCATCGGTGTCGGCTTGTTCACTTCCATTGGCTGGCCGAACATTTTCTCGCTCGCGCTCGACGGCATGGGCGTCTACAAAGGCCAGGTGTCGTCGCTGCTGGTCATGGCGGTTCTGGGCGGCGCAATCCTGCCGCCGGTCATGGGAAAAGTGGCGGACCATTGGAACCGCCAGATTGCGTTTATCATCCCGCTGATTGCCTACGCCTACGTCGCCTTTTACGGATGGAAAGGCCATCGCATTGGCCGAACACCTAAAGCCGTTGCTGACTAGGCATCGGGGCAACTTGTGCCGCCATGAAAACGCTTCGCATCTTTGTGGATTTTGCCATGCCTCCAGACGTTTTGGAGATGCTGCGAGAGGGAACCGCCGGACATCATCTGGTTTTTCCGCAATGGCCCGTTTCCTCCATCCTGGCCGGAGCGGAACCAGATCCGCAGTTCGCCACGGTGGATGTCGCCTTTGGCCAGCCCGACCCGCAGGCGATCGCGGAGGCCGCCGGACTGAAGTGGATTCACGTCAGCTCGTCGGGCATCACCCGCTATGACAACCCGGAGTTTCGCGCGCGGATGGCGGAGCGCAAGATCCCGGTGTCCAACAGCGCGGGCGTCTATAACGAGGCGTGCGCCGCCCAAGCCCTCGGTTTCATACTGGCCCAGGCCAGAAGGCTGCCGTTGGGCCTCCGGACGCGGACTGCCAACGGCACGCCGGCCTGGCACGAGCTTCGTGGTTCCTGTCGGACGCTCCGGGGAGAGACAGTTTTGATTCTGGGCTACGGCGCGATTGGCAAACGGCTGGCCGAACTGCTGCGTCCCTTCGGCATGAACGTCATCGCCTGTCGCCGTCGGCCGCGAGGGGACGAAGGCGTGCCGGTCGTCACGGAGAACCAACTGGCCCGCACGCTGGGCGAGGCTGATCACGTCGTCAATATTCTGCCGGACAGCGCCGAAACGCGCGGTTTCCTTGATGCCGCCCGGTTTGCCGCCATTAAGCCCGGAGCCGTCTTCTACAACATCGGTCGTGGCGTGACGGTTGATCAAAACGCCCTGCTCGACGCCCTGCGCCGGGGACGCATCGCCGCCGCGTGGCTGGATGTGACCGAGCCGGAGCCTTTGCCGGAAGATCATCCGCTGTGGGCGGAACCCAATTGCTTTATCACTCCGCACGTGGCGGGAGGCCATGTTGATGAGGCCAAGACATTGGTCCGCCACTTTCTCGCCAACCTGGAACGTTTTGTCCGGGGAGAACCGCTTGCCGACCGTGTGATGTGACCTTCACAGCTTGGAAGCTGGCGGTGAATTGAAATCGGAAAAGACCTGATGCCGAAAAATCGCAGGCGTCCGTTCGGACAAGCGGTGTCAGGAAATATAAAGAGTCAGCCATATGTTGCAAGCATTCCGCCTTGGGAATGCCCTGAACGCAATTTACAGTTTTGCCATAGCCTATGCGAACTGCCTGCCGACATGGCCTGATGCTGATGCTGGTTTTGACGGCAGCGGCTGTTCACAGCCAGGTTGCCAGTTCTTACAGCTTTGACAACGGACAGATTCCCTTTGGCACGATGTTTCCGACCGTCTCGGATTCCAGCGGCAATGCGCACAATCCTGGTGCGGGTGTGACCAACGCGGGCGGCTTCAACAACAGCGGCATGCTGGTCATGACGGTGCCGGCCAGCGGACAGACTTTTTCGCAGTGGCAGTTGCCGGATTTTGCCGTCGGCCAGCCCATCACCAATCTGAACCTCTCCTTCAACGTGTTCATGGGCGGGCCGGTCTCCGGCGGCAACGGGATGCTGTTTCACTGGGGGCTTGGTTTGCTCTATCAATACACTGGTGGAGCCGGGTCGTTCGGTCAGGGGTTGGACTTGACGTTTCGCACCTACAACAGTCCGCCCAACACATCGGGCATCAACATCTACAACGGTGGCACCAGCGGCCCCAACACCAACAGTCCGGTCGCGGCCAGTTCCTTCATGGGCTACTACCGTGGCGGAGTGACGAACTTTGCATCCAACACCTGGGTGAACCTGAATATTGTGGTGACCAACACGGGCGCGGCGACCAACGCCATATTGAATCTGGTTTGCAGCAACGGTTGGAACGGGCTGACGAACATTTACAGCAACCTGGTGATTTCCAATTTCACCCGTCCGCTGACCAACAACACGATGGCTTTTTCGGCGACGGATGGTTCCGGTGCGCATGAGTATTGTTACCTGGACAACGTGGACTTCACCGTCAACGGAACGCACATCGGAGGCAATGGCCCGACCAATCCGGTGACCATCACCGCCCAGCCGCAGGATCAGGTCGTGCTGGAAGGCGCGACCGCCACGTTCTCGGTGACGATCAATCCAGCCAGCACCGGCCCGATCGCTTATCAGTGGTGGCGGATTGCGGGATCCGTGACCAACACCGTTTCCGGTGCGACGAACGCGAACTACACGACGCCAACACTCACGACAAACGACAGCGGCGCGCAGTTTTATGTGGTCGTCAGCGGCGCGCTTAACACCGTGACCAGTTCGGTCGCGGCTTTGACCGTGGTGCCGCAGGGACAACCCGAAGTGCCTGCCACATATAATTTTGACGACGGGCAGATCCCGGCGGGCACCGGTATCCGGGGCAACAACATCGGGCTGGGTGTTGCCATCACAGGAGGTTTCCAGAACACCGGCTGCCTGATCCTGACGCGGTCGGGGAGTGGCCAGACTTACGGCCAGTGGGTCATCACCAACGATCTCGCCGGCGGTGCGCCCGTGAGTTCCTTCAACATTTCGTTCAAGCTTTACATGGGCCACGGCTCCGGCGGGAACGCCGGGTTGCCCAATCCCGGCGGCAATGGCATGGTGTTCCATTTCGGCCTAACGCCGCCCAATCAACTCACCGGCAACGACAGCTCGTGGGGCAACGGCTTGGACATCACGTTCCGCACCTACGGCAGCACCGGCAATTCAGTCGGCGTGAACGTCGAATACAACCAGGCGACCAACGTGTTCAATCCGGGCGGCGGAACGCAGGTGGCCTACACCGGTTTTTTTGGTTACTTCCAGACCAACGGCGCGGCGGACAGTTTTTCCGAAGCGGTGGACGTGTGGATGAGTCTGGTCAATGGAAGGTTGAATCTTGTATGCAGCAATGCCTTGATTGGCTGCAAAGTGGTCTATACCAATTTGGACATCCCGGCCTTCACGCCCGTCAGTCCCGGATGCGTCGCCTTTACCGCTGGCGACGGCAGCGGAGCGCATGAGGATGCGTGGATTGACAATGTCAGCATTCTCCTGAATTCGTGCCAGCCCACCGGCCCGGCGGTCTTCACGGATCAGCCCGACAACCAGGTTGTGCGAGTGAACGACCCGGTGACGTTCACCGTCGCCGTGACGGGATCGCCACCCATCAGTTATCAATGGAAGTCCAACAATGTTCCCATTTCTGGCGCGACCAATGCCAGTTACACCACGCCGCCGGCGGGAACCGGAATGAACGGTGTGGTCTATTCGGTGACGGCGAGCAACAGCTTTGGAAGTGCGGCCAGCAGCAACGCGACCTTGCGGGTGCTGCCTTCGCTGAACCGGACGCTCGTCTGGAACGACGAGTTCAACGGCACGCAACTTGACGGAAGCAAATGGAAACGGGAGGGCGATGTCACCCGCCAGCAGGGATATTGGATGAAGATGGAGTCGTATCTGAACGGCCGCGGTCAGTTGACGCTGCGGGTCAGGAAGGATGAGACCTCGGGCCATTACGGAGCCGGTGGCGTCCAGACCGACGGCCTTTACCAGCCCACCTTCGGCTACTTCGAGGCCAAGGTGAAATTTCCAACCCAGCAGGGGCATTGGTGCGCCTTCTGGGTCTACAGCGACTGGCAGGGAAGCATCAGTGTCACCGGTGGGGCGGACGGCGCCGAGATGGACATCATGGAAAAAGCCTGGCTGACCGACCACATCCAGCACGCGCTCCACTGGGACGGCTACGGTGCCAATTCCGGATCGGCCGGCCTGCAGGTTCGCAACATGGGAATGAACGACGGCGGCTGGCACATTTTCGGGTTTGATTGGACGCCGACGAATTACGCCTTCTATGTTGATGGAACCTTGACGTATTCGACCAATGCCGGCGGCGTGTCGCAGGTGCCGTCGTATATCCGGCTCACGGAGGAAATCGGAAATTTCGGAACCGGCCCCGATGTCTGGGGCACCGGGCCGATCACCAACGCCACGCTTCCGGATTATTACCTTGTGGATTATGTGCGGGTTTATGACACGAACCAGTGGATGCCGCTCACCATTACCGCCCAACCTCAAAGCACAAACGTGCCGGCCGGCGCGACGGCGACATTCACGGTGACGATCACCAACAACGCCACCGCGCCGCTCATCTACCAGTGGTGGAAGATCGTCCCCGGAACCTCCACCAACGTGGTCGCCACGACCGGCAACAGCGACGCATTTGCCAGCACGTTCATCACCCCGGCGCTGTGGGCGGCCGACAGCGGCGCGCAGTTTTATGCGGTGGTGAGCAATGTCCTCAATGCGGTGACCAGTTCCATGGCCACAGTGACCGTGCCGCCGGCACAGTTTAACGCGCCGGTGCTCTTCAACGGGTCGAACTTGGTGCTGGGCTGGAGCGGCGGCGGGATTCTGCAATCGGCCACGAACGTGGCCGGGCCGTGGATGGCGGTGACAAATGTGGCGAGTCCATTCACCAATCTCATCAGCCCCGCCGCGCCGATGAAATTTTTCCGGGTGCAACAATGAACCGGCGACACCGCAACAATAGTAACACGCACCCATGATTCATTGCCGTCATCTCTGGTTTGTCTGGCTTGTTTTTGCCGCCGCTTCTGTCTGGGCGGACAATTCATTTTTGCAAGGCAGCAATCTCGGCTGCTGGGGGATCAACAGCAATGGAACCATCAACGACGCCTTCATGGGCAGTTCCAGCATCCGGGCCAAGGCGTCGGCCGTGATTGGGGTGATGCGGTTTCCGTGCCGTTCCTTCACCAGCAACCAGCTTCAATCCATCGCCGGCACCATTACCAATGCCGGGCTGGTGCCATTGGCCATCCTGAACGACCAAGACGCGACCACGGCCACCGCCCTGGCTCAACTGAACGCGCTGAAAGGCATGGTGACCTATTTTGAAATTGGCAATGAAGACAACTACGCTCACGGCTGGAGCGGGACGGCATACGCCACCAACTGGGCGAATTTCATTCCCGCGCTGCGGGCGGCGGCGCCCGGCGCGAAATTCGGCGGGCCGGTGGGCAGCGATTTCAACAGCACCGGTTCGCAGTATCTCCGCGATTTCCTGAACGGCATCAAGGGCAGCCCGGACCTGACGCCGGATTTCATCAGCATGCACTATTATTCCGCCCACGGCGAAATACCGGCCTGGACCTCCGCGCAAATCATGGCGGATATGACCAATCAAATGACGCCCGGAGTGTTCAGGATGCAGTCAGATATTTCCTCAATCATGGGTTCCGCCGTGCCGCTGGCCATCACGGAATGGAATTACGACGCCGTCCCGGAACGAAACACCAACACGCTGGACATGGATTCCACCTTCATGAACGCCTACACGTTTGCGGTGCTGGACCTGTTCAACCCCGGCGGCGTGTGGATGGCCTGTCAATATGACTTCGCCGCCGGCGCGGGCGGCGGACATCTGGACATGGTCAGCACCAGCGGTTCCATCAAGCCGCAATATGTCGCCTTCACCAACTGGCAGGGCCAGTCTGGCGGGAGCATTGCGCCGGCGATCACGATGCAGCCGCAAAGCCAGACGGTGGTGCAGGGAAACAATGCGCTCTTCAGCGTGACGGCGGCGGGATCCGCGCTGCTGCACTACCAGTGGCGGTTCAACGGGACAAACATCCTGAACGCGACCGGTGCCAGCTACACCAGAACCAATGTGCAGCCTGAGGACGCGGGCAGTTATTCCGTGGCGGTGACCAACACGGCCGGCAGCGTGGCCAGTTCCAACGCCGTGCTGACCGTGGACACCAACGCTCCGGTTGGCGGGCCGGTGATTTACGACTTCAACAACGGGCTGCCCGCCGGCACGATTTTTCAGAACAACAACGCGGCGCTGGGCGTGACCAATGCCGGCGGGGTTGCCAACAGCGGCTGCATGATTTTGACCTGGCCAATCACCGGTTCCCAAGTCTACGGTCAGTGGTGCGTCACCAACGACTTGGCCGGCGGCGCGGCGGTGAGCAACTTCAATGTCTCGTTCAAACTCTACATGGGCCACGGCTCCGGCGGGAACGCTGGGGTGCCCAACGCCGGCGGTAACGGGATGGTCTTCCATTTCGGCCCGACCCCGCCCGGTCAGGTCACCGGCAGCGCGACGAGTTGGGGGAACGGGCTGGATGTGACGTTCCGGATGTTTAACAGTTCGCCCAATACGCCCGGCGTCAACATCGAGTATAATCCCGCCACCAGCACGAACAGTCCCGGTTCGGGAACCATGATTGCGACGGGCGGCTACCTGGGTTATTTCCAGACCAACGGCGCGGTGGACAATTTTTCGGAAGCCGTGGATGTGAGCGTGGTGCTTTCCAACGGAATGATCAGCGTTACCGTCATTCCGACCAACGGGATGGCGACCAACATGTATCGCAACCTGGTCATTCCCGGTTTCGTTCCGATCAGTCCCGCCAAGGTGGCCTTCACCGCTAGCAGCGGTGTGGGCGCCCTTGAGGACGCATGGATTGACAATGTCAGCATCGCAGTCAACACCGGCGCGGGCGTTCCGCCCCTGATCACGACGCAGTCGCAGAGCCAGTCGGTGCTGGCGGGCCAGACGGCGGTGTTTTCGGTGACGGTGACGAACACCGCCACAGCGCCCATCGGTTATCAATGGTGGAAAATCGTTCCGGGAATCTCCACCAATGCAATCAACGCCGCGACCAATGCCAGCTACACGACTCCCGTTCTGTCATTGGCGGACAACGGCGAACAATTTTATGTGGTCATTACGAACGTGGTGAGTTCGGTGACCAGTTTGCCGGCGACATTGACTGTGACAGGTTTGCCTGGTTTTGGTGCGGTGATGTTTGACAACGGGAGCCTGACAATGACTTGGACCAACGGTGGCACCTTGTTGACGGCAACCAATCTGGCATTGCCAGCGTGGCAATGGACGGTGGTGACGGGGGCAACCAGTCCGTATGTGGTTACCAATTTCAGTCCGGCGCAACAGTTTTACCGTGTGAAACAATAACGCGTGAAGATGAACAGTGCGCCGAGAAATACTAATTTTATGCTGAACATGATTCGAATTATGAAATGGCGCTGGTTGATGTTTTCCTTGGCTGTGTCAACTGCGAGCGGCCAGGTCATGACCAATTCCAGCACTCAACGGCCGGCTCCGGTGCCGGAGGCCGCTCAATATGCCAGGTTTTATTCGCCTACAAGTTTTTGGAACACTCCTATTCCGCCCAATCCACCTATTGACTCCAATTCTGCAGCGATGGTGCAGGCGTCGCTGGCGAGGTTCCAAGCGCGGGCGGGATTCAGCGACGGCGCGTTTGGAATGCCTCTGGCCTATGCTCATTCAACGAACAAGGTTTATGCGGTTCGTTGCACGATGTATGCCAGTCCGTCGGCTGTCCCAGGTGGGCCGGGAGTGCCGTTTCCAATTCCCGCCGGTGCAAAGCGCGCAACCGGCTCGGATCATCACCTGGTTGTGGCTTGCGCGGTCCTGGACGGACGTCCTTACGCCGGCAAGGAACTGGACATGTGGGAGGCGAAGTATGATTCCACCAACGACACCTGGTCGGCGGCGGGAGTGGTGGTCAACGACCTGTATGGCTGGGGCGCGAAGTGTGCGCCGGGGGTCAGTTGCAACGGCGGCGCAGTGGCGGCTGGTTTCGCCGCTTTGGGCGGAGCCGTCAGGCCGGAGGAAATTGCGCAGGGGCACATTGATCATGCCCTGGCCTTCGCGACGCCTTACAATCTGGCGAAACATTTTGCGTGTCCGGCCACTCACACCGACGGCAAGGCGCCGGCGCCGGCGCTGCCCGAAGGTGCGCGGATTCAACTGGATCCCAGCTGCGACGTGGACGCGCAGAACTGGCCGCAGTGGGTGAAAATCATCGCCCACGCGTTGCAAACTTACGGCGCTTACAACCGCGATTACAGCGACGTAGTCATCATTTATGGCGTGACCGACCAGAATCCCGGCGTCCCTTCCTGGCGCAGCGTCGGTGTTCCGGTGGATCAGTATAACAACCTCAAGATGCTGCCTTGGGACAAAATGAGGGTGATTGCCTGCAAGTTATGTGATTAAATGCCCGATGAAACCACCAGATTGCAAACCCGCTTCAAGCAACTGAAAAAAGATCCTGTGGTTGTTCCGCAGAGTTGTTGTCATCCGGCGCGTGATGAAATGTGAGATCTGCCAGTTGGTGTTGCTGTGGAATTCAACCCTGAACCTCAAGGCTGAAACCTTCGGGCCGGTGGACTGGGGGATCCGTTCATCGGAACGGCTGGCGGGTGCCGGTCTTAACACGCTGGTTTGGCTGCGAAAAGTATAAACAATCTGCAAAGCCTTGCACTGTTTGCTGCTTGAGGGACATCCGTTTTTCCCGTGATGCTGGTGAAAACCAGTGCAGAATATTTGTTGAGCGTGTTTCCACGGGGCGTTCATGACTAAATAACTATGAAAATAGCCAGCCATTTAAAACCATGGTTTCTCATTTCCATGCTGGCCGCATCGGTGGCGGGTGGCCAGGTGGTCGCCCCGCAGGAAGAGAATTTACCGGGCCAAAAGTTCGATGTGGTGATCGTCAGCGGCAGTTCGTCCGGCGTCGGCGCGGCCCTCGGCGCGGCGCGACTGGGCGTGAGTGTCGCCCTCATCGAAGACACGCCGGTGCTCGGCGGGATGCTGGCCAACGGCATTGGCAACGTGGACTCGTATTCGGTCGAGGCGACCAGCGGGGCCTACCGCGAGTTCACCGGGCGCGTCAAAGAATACTACCGCCCGATCATGACGACCGATCCGCTGTTCAAGCAGCATATCCCGCGTTATCTGCCACCGGCCCTCGCCTACACCCGGACCAACCTCGTCCATCATTCCGGCCCGCTGACCACTTCCGGCGTCATGGACCCGGACGAGGGCGGACGCTGGGAAATGAAGGTGGCGGACAAAATTTTCAAGGAGATGGTCGCCGCCTATCCCAACATCAAGGTCTTTTACCAACGGCACGCCACGAGCGTCATCAAGGAAGGCAACCGCGTCGTCGGCGTGGAGACCTATGCCGGGACCAGGTCTTATGCCTATGCTCCGTCGGCACCGGGCACCAGAATCATTTTTTACGGCGACGTTGTCATTGACGCCACGCATGAGGGAGACATCGCGGCGTGGGCGGGCGTGCTTTATCGCGTCGGGCGCGAAGCCCGCTCGCGCCTGGAGCCGCACGCCGGATCCATTTATTTTTTTGATCAGACCGGCGAGATTCTGCCCGGCAGCACCGGCCAGCAGGATCGCGGCGTGATGTCATACGGCGACCGCCTCTTTCTCCAGAATTACAGCGAAAAGGATTTTCCCGCGCACGAACTGACTGTTCCGCCGCCGGATTACGACACGAACGCCTACGTTCACAGCGCGTTCGACATTTCGCCCTACAATCCCAACGGCAAGGTGGAAATGAACATGTATCCGTTCGGAAACGAATTACAGGAGATCAACTGGACCTGGGCCGAGGCTTCGCGGGCGGAACGCGAGCGCCAGTATGAAATGCTCAAGAACCACGCGCTGGGCTTTCTTTATTACATCCAGCACGAGCGCGGCAAGCGTGCCGGCCTGCCTGCGGACGAGTTCACGGACAACGGCAACGTGCCTTACCGCGTTTATGTCCGCGTGGCCCGGCGGATTGTCGGCGGCTACACCATGAACGAAGCCGACATCAATCCTTATATTCTGGGTCACGGACTCATTCAGCCCATCAAGCAGGACTCGGTTGCCGTGGGCCATTACCCGATTGACGCGAAGCCTTCCTATCTGAAGACGGAACTTTCGATGCCGGACAAGGGCAACGGCGATTTTTACATCAACGCGACCCAGCCGTTTCAGGTGCCGTATCGCTCCATTCTTCCCAACGACGTGGAAGGGTTGCTCGTGCCGACGGCGATGTCGGCCACGCACGTCGCATTCGCCGCCATCCGGCTGGATCCGTGTTGGACGGTGATGGGGCAGGCGGCGGGAGTCGCCGCCGCCGTGAGCGTCAAGCAGCATGTGAGCGTCCGCGAAGTTCCGGTCGGGCTGGTTCAGCGGGAGCTGCTCAAGCAAAAATGCGAGTTGGCGTTTTACTGGGATTTGCCGCTGGATCATCCGGCTTTCCGGGCCATCGAATGGTTGAGCGTGCATGAAATGGTTCAAGGCTACCCGGACCGGCTCTTCCGGCCCGATCAGAATTTGACCCGCGCCGAAATGGCCGGGATGGTGGTGAACGGCTTGGACGTCTGGCCGAGCGTCAGCAACGCCCATTTTACTGACGTGCCGCACGAGGCCGAAGGTTTTCGCGAGATCGAAACGCTCTACGACAATCAGGCTTTGGGAACCTTCGGCGTGAAACCGCTCTGGCCCGAATACGGTTCGTGGGACCGCAAGCCGGGCAAGAACGTGAGCTACGACCAGGAATTGGGCTTCGTTCCGTTCCATCCCGCCGCGCCGGTGAAATGGAAGGAACTCGTGGACGTGATCCGCGCCCTACAACAACGCCAGGCGGTTTCTCCCGTCAAAGAGGGCGAGGCCGGAATGGTTCCTCCGCAGGAAAAACCGATGGCCTGGGTGAAAGCGACTCTTTCGCGGTCAATGTTTGGCGGCGGATACGCCGGGCAGGAATTTCAGCCCGACGACCTGGTCACGCGTGGCGAGGCTTGCGCGTTGATCGCGGCAATCACAGACAAAGCCGGGGCGACCGGCGGTGGTAATTACATCAAATAAAAAAACAAAGGCACGATATGATTCGGAACTGCAAATTATTGTTATTGACGGTTGTCCTGGCCGCCACGGCGGCGCAGGGGCAGAACGCCGCACCGGCTGGCAAGGAATCCACCGACGCGATGTTTTACCTGATGCCGTTCTCGCACCTGGATTTGTTTTGGGGCGGCACGCGCGAGGAAGATCTGGCGCGCGGCTGCCAGATCGTTTCCAAGGCCATCCGGCTGGCCAACGAATCGCCTAAGTTCCATTTCCTGCTCGAGGACGATGTCTTCGTGGACAACTACGTCGAGTCGCACCGGAATTCCCCGGAGCTGGCGGACCTGAAGCGGCTGGTCAAGGAAGGACGGTTTGAAATCGCGCCGAAGTGGGCCGGGATTTTCCAGGGACTGCCCGCCGGCGAAGTGCTGGCGCGCAACATGATGATCGGGAAACGCTACGCACACGATGTTTTTGGTGTTGACGCGCTGGTGGCCCACATGGGCGACATCCCCGGCTACACGCCGCAGTATCCGCAAATTTTGCAGCAGTCGCGGGTGCCGTATCTGGTCATGCCCCGCACCGGGCCGACCGACAAGTCGCTTTTTTACTGGGACTCGCCGGATGGCTCAAAAACTCTGGTGTGGAATGCCTTGAAAGGCTACGGCTGGGGCACGTTCCTCACGTCGAAAACCACCACCGACGAGCAAAAGCAACAGCGTCTGGAACAGGATCTGGCCGATTTGCGGAAAAATTATTCCGGCCCGGTTTTCATGAACTGGGGCAGCGACCTCTTTGTGCCGCAGGACGACATGGCGGCGCAGGTGGAGAAGTTCGACGTGCCGGGACCGACGCGGGTGATCATGTCCACACCCATGGAATTTTTCCGCAAGGTGGACAAAATGGCCGGCATTCCCGAAACCTCCGGCGAAATCCCGGAGTCCTGGCCGAACGTCGTTTCGTCGCTGCCGCACGTCTGGCCGCTGGTCATTCCCGCCACGGATACGCTGTTGACGGCTGAAAAGTTCGCCGCGATCAATTACGCGCTCGGTTACGCCGGCTATCCGCAGAACGAGTTTGATTTCCTTTGGAAGAAGCTGATCGAAGCGCATGACCACAACCACGACGGCCAGGGCGGACGCGCCGGCGACAACCGGAAGATCGAGTATATGCAGGATTCCATCATGCGCGGCGGCCAGATTCTGCGCGACAGCCTGCGCAACATAGCCGAGCGCGTGGAAACACCCGTCACCAACAGCATGGCCCTCGTCGTGTTCAATCCGATGGGCTGGATGCGCGACGACCTCGTCAAAGCCCGCCTGACCATCTACGGCGATCCCGCACCCGGCAACATGGGACAGTTCAAGAAGGGAATGCGTCTGCTGGATGAGAAGGGCAATTCGATTCCGTTCCAGGTGGAGGAATATAGCGAAAACATTTCCCGCGCGGTGCAACTGGTCTTTGTTGCGCAGGGCGTTCCGTCATTGGGCTACAAGACCTACTATCTCGTCGCCGCCGACGCGCCGGAGGCATTGCCCAAGGCCGCCACCATCAGTCTGGACGACGACAAGGATCGCGCCGAACCGCGTCGTTCCCTGAGCAGCGACATCATTGAGAATTCGTTCTACCGACTGACCGTGGACCGGGCGACCGGACAAGTCACGCTGTTTGACAAGGAACTTGGCCGCGACGTTTGCCGGAACATGGAAGTCGTCGCCAACGAGGAGCGCGGCGGCAATTACATCGGCGTCGAACCGCTCGACGGCCGCACGCTTCTGGCCTCCGTGGACAATGTGGTGGTGGAGGAGAACAGCGCCGTGCGCGCCGTCGTCCGCATCAATTGCCGGATCGCCGACATCCCGATCACGCAGCGGCTGGTTTTGCCCAAGGACCTCAAGCGGCTGGATATTGAAAACACCGTCGAGTGGAAAACGCCGCGGTTCGTGCGCGTCGAACAGTTGTTTCCGCTCACGCAGACGAACTACGCCATCCATTACGGGATTCCGTTCGGCGAAAATTCTTCCGACAACATCATGCCCAAGAGCGGGCCGCGCGCCGGCGACGAAATCAAGCCCGATTCCTGGCTGCTCTGCCGCATTGTCCATGACTGGATTCACGCCGGCACGGCCGACTGGGGCCTGAACCTTGCCACCGACCATCCGCAGATTCGGCTGGGCGACGGCCTGTTCCGCGCCGAGATGGTTCGCGGCACAAAGTTTGTTTCGGTCAAGGTCGTGCGCGGCGACGAAGTGACCTCGATGAATTATCCGCCTCCGGGCACCTATGTCTTCCACTATTCGCTGTCCTCCGCCAAAGGAGACTGGAAGGCGTCCAAGGCATATCGCGCCGGCATGAACTGGAACAACCCGCTGCTGGCGGTGGAAGTGGTGGATGAAATCGCGAAGAAGACGCTGCCGCCCACGCATTCCTTCTGCTCGGTTCAGCAGGACAACGTCGTCATCAGCGCGCTCAAGAAATCCGATCTGGATTCGTCCGTGCTGCTGCGGATGTATGAGATTACCGGCGCACCGGTGGCGACGGCGGTGGAGTTTCTCGGCCAGCCGGCCACCTTCGGCGAAGTCAATCTGCTGGAGGAGGACACGGTCACGACGCCGGAGAACACGCTCCGCGCCGGCCCGTATTCGATCCGGACCATCAAGCTTAAGGTTGAACCTAAATAATCTGCTTTTCCAACTGCTGATCAGCAGAATTGCCCGGGCCATGTCGCTGGCGGCCCCAAAGGACAATGTGCTGACGGGCCAATTCAAACCATGTGATGTTTCAAAAGATGGCTGCGAACCAGATCCAGATTGTCGTGCTCGATGACGATCCCACCGGCATCCAGACGGTGCATGGATGTTATCTGCTGACCGATTGGAATCCGGACACCTTGCGGACAGCGCTGGCCGATGAGCGGCGGTTCTTCTATGTGCTCACGAACACGCGGGCCTACAGTCGCGAGAAGGCACAGCGTATTATCGGCCAGATCATGACGAACGTGATGCAGGCCAACGAGGAGTTCGGCTACACGCTGGTTTTTGTGAGCCGCTCCGACTCGACCTTGCGCAATCATTTTCCCGCCGAGACCGACGTGATCGTGCAGCACCTCGAAAGCCGGGCGGGCGAACCGGTTGACGCCATCTTTCTGGTGCCGGCCTTCATCGAGTGCGGTCGCGTGACCGCCCGCGACACTCACTTTTTGGTGGAAGGCGGACGGCGCATTCCGGTTTCGGAAACGGAATTTGCCCGCGACTCGGTCTTTGGCTACCGCGCGGCGACGCTGCCCGATTATATTGAGGAAAAGACCAGTGGAGCCGTTCCCGCAAGCGCGGTGCGCTCGATCTCCCTGGAGTTGTTGCGCAACACGGCAGAATCCAATCAGGCGCTCGAAGCCCTTCTTCAAAATCTGGGAAACCACACCTATGTGGTGGTCAACGCGGAAACCTATGCGGACCTGAACTGCTTTGCGCAGGCCGCGCTCAAGCAGGTGGCGGCGGGAAAGCAATTCATGTTTCAAAGCGCCGGCTCGCTGGTGAAGGCGCTGTCCGGCATTCCCGACAAGCCGCTGCTGGACGGCAAAATCGTGCGCCGACGCGGCAGGGGATTGTTCATCGCCGGCTCGCACGTCCAAAAAACCACGGCGCAATTGCAGCGCCTGCTGGAGTCCGGCGCGGTGGAGGGCATCGAAGTTGCGGTTGAGGCGATATTGAAATCGGGAGCCGCGCAGCAACGGCTGATTTCCGAACGCATTCAGACGATCTGGCGGAACGGCAAGACGCCGGTGGTTTTCACCTCGCGCGCCGAGCTGCAATTTAATTCCAAGGACGAGCGGTTGTGTGCGGGGGAAACCATTTCCCATTTTCTGGCGGAACTCGTGCGGCACCTGCCGGAATGCCCTTCCTATCTCGTCGCCAAAGGCGGCATCACTTCGCACGATATTCTTGTGCAGGGTCTCGCCGTGAGCCGGGCGCGGGTGCTGGGCCAGGTTCTGCCGGGCGTGCCGGTCATCATGACGCCCGACGACAGCCGCTTTCCGCAGATGCCTTATGTGATTTTTCCGGGCAACGTCGGCGATCCGGACGCGCTGCTGCGGGTTTTTGACATTCTTAACTGACAAATGAAACCACGCATTGGATTTATCGGGCTTGGAATCATGGGCCACCACATGGCTGGCCATCTGCTGACCGCCGGTTACCCGCTGACGGTATTGGATCTGGACAGACAGGCGATGAAGCCCTTGGTGGCGCGCGGAGCCGCGCCGGCGGAGAATTCCTCGGAGGTCGCGGCGCGTTCAGACGTGGTCTTTGCGATGGTTTCCAGTTCGGCGGCCATGGAGGCGGTCGCCTTGGGCGCGGACGGAGTCATCAGCGGCGTGCATGACGGCCTGATTTTTACCGACATGAGCAGCAGCGCGCCCGCCTCCGCCATAAAAGTCGCCGCCGAGTTGGCGAAAAAGGGAGTGCGCTGCCTGGATGCGCCCGTGAGCGGCGGAGAAGTCGGTGCCAGGGAGGCGACTTTGTCCATCATGGTTGGCGGACCGGAGGATCTCTTCAACGAGGTTCTACCGCTGTTCCAAGTCATGGGCAAGACTGTGACTCTTTGTGGTTATCATGGTGCGGGGCAGATTGTCAAAGCATGCAACCAGATTCAGGTGGCCTTGAGTTATATCGGTCTGGCCGAGGCGCTGGTGCTGGGAACCAAGGCGGGCGTGGATCCGGCAATCATCCTCAAAGTCCTCAGCGGCGGCTACGCCCAGACGCGGGTGATGGATGTGCGCGGGCCGAAGATCATCAAAGGCGATTTTGTTCCCGGGGGCAAATGCACGATTCAATACAAGGATCTGGGCATCGCGCTGGAAACAGCCGACAAATTGAATGTTCCGCTGCCCGGTTCGGCTCTCGCGCGGCAGCTTTACAGTGCGGCGCTGGCCGCCGGGCGCGGCGAACTGGATCACTCCGCCGTCATCACCGTGCTCGAAGACCTGGCGGGAGTGAAAGCCAGGACGGCGGCAAAATAAGGCAAACAATCACAACCAAAAAACAGAAACAAAATAAACGACATGAAAAAAGCAAATTCCCGAAGTCTGATGATCGCCGCCGTGGCCGCGATGCTGGCCGCCGGTTCCACGGGTTTGGCGGCGGACAATCTGGCCTATTGCAACGCGGTGCAGAACAACGTCGGCCTCATCCGGTATCCGTTGGGCGCCATCGGCGCATGGTCCAACCCCGCCGGCGAAATGGCCGATGTGATGACGAGGGTTCCGCGGATTTATCCCTGCCTGAACAATGTCGTGGCCAAAGGGACGAAGGAGGACTGGCGCGCCTCCATCACGGGCGATCCTTCCGTGCTGAAGATTGCTTACCGGACCAATTCACCGGCCGGCGCGAGCACGGTGGCGATTTCGGTTTCCCCGCATGTCTCGGTCTTCAAGGTGACTTTCCCGGCGGGATCGAAAAAGAAATATCTGGTTCTGGATTTTGGCAAAAAAAACGTGGATGACTGGGCCACCCTGAACAAATGGACCGACCGCACGGTGACCCAGACGGACAGCCGCACGTTGCAGGCCACCATTGGCGCGCCGGGCAAGATCAGCACTTCCTACGTCATCAAATTCAGCGCCCCCTGCACCGGTTCAGGATCTATCAACGCAGGCGCGATTTCCGAGGGGGCGACCAGCTCCAGCGGGGTTGACGCCGGCTTGTATGCGCAATTTGATGCCGACACTGTCACCGTGGCCGTCGCCGAGTCGTTCAAGGGCATGAAAGAGGCCGAAGAATTTCTCTCCGCTGAATTTTCCGGTTTTGACGCCATGCACAAGAATTGCCAGGCGGCCTGGAAACAGACGCTGGACCGGGTGGAACTGGAAGGAACGGAGAACAGCAAGCGCATGGCTTACACCGCCCTTTACACCATGTATGTGAATTTCATTGATGGCCAGGAAGGCTGCTACTCTGGTTATTACTCCAAGCCCCGTTCGCTGGCCTCCAGCGGCTACTGGCAGTTTATCGGCGGCTTCCAAAGCTGCTGCTGGGATAATTTCCGCACCACCTATCCATTCCTTATGCTGGCCTATCCCGAGGCCATGACCGATGTCGTCAACACTTACCTCGCGCGCTACCAACGCGACGGTTCCATGGATGGCAACATCTGCCTGTTCAGCGGCCCGACCGGCGGCCACCGTGGCGTCAGATTTTCGCCCGTGCTCATCGCCGAAGCCTATCAAAGCGGCATTCCCGCCGACTATGCCCGGTTTTACGCCGCGTTGAAGGACAACTTCAGCAACTCCGATCTGGTTCCGACCGATCTCTATAAGCTGGGTCATCTGACGCAGCCTGCCTCGGGCGGGAAAGCCTGTTCGGAAACTCTGGAATTCGCAACCAGCATGCACTCCATGGCGATCCTGGCCAAAGCCAACAACGATCCCGAAGGCATGCGCAAATATGGGGCCATCAGCAAGTGCTACACAAACCTCTGGGACAGCACCAACATGGTCTTCCGCGTCAGAGGCGCCGACGGAAGCTGGGGCGTCATGGCTTATACCAACTGGACGTGGAATCCCAATCCGCAGGGTCTTTTCGAGGGCACGACCAAGGACTGGATGTTTTTTGTTCCGCATGATCCGTATGGATTGATCGCCCTGCCGGGACAGAAAAATTTTGTGGGCAGGATGGTGGATTACAGCCTCAACGACACCTGGTTCAACGACAACCAGTATATTGCCCCCTATCTGCTTTATTACGCAGGGGCGCAAAATGAAGCCCAGAAAATCCTCCGCAATGTCTGGGTGCCCATGTTCCAGGCAGGCGTCATGTATGAAGGAGTCAAGCCCAACAACCCCCACAGCGGATGGCAGACCCATTACACGGGCAACTCCGGATGGTTGATGTGTTCGATGCTCGGTCTGTTTCCATTGCAGGCCCCGGCGGGACAATACCTGATTTCATCCCCCTCACTAACCAAAGCCACCATTCACAATGGCGGCAAGGAAATAAGCATCCAAGTCAGGGACAACTCTGACAGCAACATCTATGTCCGCAAGGTGAAGGTTGATGGCAACGTTTATCCTTGCTACATGATTCCGGCCCGGCGGCTGGCCGCCGGGGCAAAGATCGAACTGGAAATGGGCAGCGACCCGGCCCAGGGACTGGGCGATCTCTATATTAGTTCCACCGACGGCTGGGTGCTGAATGCGGAGCTGGCGTCCGCCTCGCGCCTGAAATGCACCATCGAAGCTCCGATCACCGAGGCCACCACCAAAGTCTTCAGCCGCACCAAGCCTGTCAAAATCCTCGTCAATGGCCAGGAAGACAAAGATTGGAACTATGACATGGCCATGAACACGACCACACTGCAAACCACCGGCAACGCCGAGATCGAAGTCCTTTTGAAATGATGAAACTCTTGCGGAGAATTCCACTGCTGGCAGTTTTGGCCGGTTTGTCTGGCTTCACAGATCTGTGTGCGGCTCAAACCAACATGGTGGCCAAGTATGTGGCCTATCGCTTCGATTCCGGTGAAGGCTGGCATACGTCCGGCCCGGCCAATTCAGGTGCCACCACTCTGGAAGGGCGGACATGGCGGTTTGACTTCACCCAGGGCGCGCCTCATCTCGCGCTGACGCTTCCGGACCGGACGTTCCTGACCCAACCGGAGCGATTTCGCCTGCGGGTGCGGGGCGCTGCCCAAGGCCATCCGGTGCAGGTTTATCTGCGCACGCATTTCATGACCTTTCACAAGGTAGTCGGCGAGTTTGCAGGCAGCGGCGAGCAAGAGCTGGTGTTTGATGCCCCGCCGGGTGAAGGCTGGCAATGGACCGGCGGCGAAAACGACGGAAAACTTCACGGCCCGCTTCGCCTCGGCGAAATCCGTCTGGAATCCGATCAACACGCCGACCAAGGCAGCTTGGAATTGCTTTCCCTCACCGTCGAAGGCCGGTGTCCGGTCGACAAGCTGTGCGTGATGAGCGCCGATGAAAACACTTCCGCAGGCAAGGAAGTATTCCGTGCAACCATCCGCTCGCTTGCCACGAATGCGTTCAAAGGCACGTTGAAATGGGTTGTCCGCGACTGGGAAGGGCGGGAGTTGAAGCACGGCCGGCAGTCCGTTCAACTGCCGGCGGACGCAGAACCGTTGACCGTGGAAACGCCGCTTCCGAAATTGTCCAAGCCGCTGCGCTTCGCCGAGGCGGAATTTGAACTGGATGTCCCCGGCCAGCTCGTGCCGCGCGTGCAGGCATATTGGCTGGCTCCGTCGCCGGTTCGCACCAATGCAGTGCTCCAGCCCGAATCACCCTTTGGCATGGGAGTCTATTTGGGCCGCTACAACCTCCAGCAGATGGAGACGATCGCCGGCAAGGCGCGGGATGCGGGCGTGAAGTGGTCGCGCGAGGGTTTCTCCTGGTCGCGCATCGAACCCAAGCCCGGCGAATTCCACTGGGATTACTACGACGGCCTGCTGGACTGTGCGCAGCGCAACGGCATCACCGTGTATGGGCTGGTGAGCGGTTGGATGCCCTGGTCGGATGCCTACACCACCAACGGTGTGGATCAGTATGTCAGTTTCGTGCGCCAGTTGGTTGCGCGTTACAAGGACCGCATCAAATACTGGGAAATCTGGAACGAACCGAATATTTTTTTCTGGCAGGGGCCGAAGGAGCTTTACGCCGAGCTGCTCAAAAAGAGTTATGCCGCGATCAAGGAAACCGATCCCGCCGCGCAGGTGCTGGGCATCTCGACCGCCGGTATTGATTTCAAATTCATCGCCAAAATGATCAAGCTGGGTGCACCTTTTGATGTGCTCACCATCCATCCCTACCGCACGCAGTTTGACGACCTGCAATTCATCGCCGACCTCAAGAAAGTCGCGGAGCTGGTGCGGTGGCCCGATGGCGCGAGCCGCCCGGTCTGGCTTACGGAAATGGGCTGGACGACCCATGTGCCTCATCATGTGCTCAAGCAGGATTTTGAGCCGGTGACCCAGCGCGTCCAAGCCGAACTGCTGGCCCGCGTCTATCTCTGCTCGATCGTGTCGGGTGTTGAGCCGCGCACTTTCTGGTATGATTTCCGCAACGACGGCGACGATCCATTTTATTTCGAGCACAACCTCGGCACACTGCGCCACGATGGCCAGCCCAAGCCGGCCTATCTCGCGTTCGCCACGCTCACCCGCGTCCTGGACGGGCTGAACTTTGCCGGGCCGGTGGATGCCGGGCCGGGCAACCTCGCCTTCCGATTTCTCAATACCAACAAAGACCGGGAGGTCATCGCACTTTGGAATCCGGTTTCCGCCGCGACGGCGGGACTTAAGTTGTCGCGACAGCACGCGAAACTTCTCAACGCGATGGGCGAGGAAACCGCATGCAACACACAGACTTTGCCCGGCAAAGATGCGAGCCGTGTGCTGCAGATTCCTCTCAAACCCGGCGCGCCGGTTTATCTGCTTTTGGACTGATCTAAAACCAGGACAGGCAAACAGGTTAGCGCGATGAAACCACGAGATTGCAAGCCGGCCCCAGTGATTAAAAATATAAACAGTCTGCAACTATTTAGAACGAATCTGCCTTGGGATGGCTGTGGGATGCGTGTATTTTAAGACAAACACAAGTCGTCAACTGGCATAAATATGAGCAAAACAATGTTGGCTGGTGTGCTTCACGGGGTGAAAGATATCCGTGTTGAAGAACGTCCTTGTCCGGAACTTCGACCGGGCATGGTTCTTCTGCGTGTCCGGCGCGTGGGCATTTGCGGTTCGGACATCCATTACTTTCAGCATTGGCGCGTGGCGACCTTTGTTCCATCGCAGCCTTTCATCCTCGGACATGAATTGACTGCCGAAGTCGCCGCCGTGGCGGATGATGTCAACAGCATCAAGGTTGGAACCCGCGTGACCGCCAATCCGGCCCGTTCCTGCGGCTTCTGCGAATACTGCAAAAGCGGGCGGGTCAACCTTTGCCGGAAGATCATCATGCTGGGTAGCGCGAGCACCAAGCCGCCGACGGACGGTGCCTGTGCGCACTATGTCATGCTTCGGGCTGATCAATGTCACGCTTTACCGCCGGAAATGGATGACGGTCTGGGCGCGATGATGGAGCCGTTTGCAGTGGCACTTCACGCTGTTAAACGTGCAGGTTCACTGGGTGGTAAAAAAGTGCTCGTTACAGGCGGCGGCCCAATCGGGTTGCTGATCGTCATTGCTGCGCGGGCGTTTGGGGCGACACCGATTGCGGTGAGTGACATCGTTGCTGACCGACGCCAGGCGGCTTTGAAATTCGGCGCGGACGCGGCGTTGGATCCGCAAGTTGCCACCTTGCCGGGACAGGTTCGTGAACTGACTGGCGACGGTTTCGATGTCATCTTTGAGGCATCCGGTGCGCCTCCGGCAGTGCGGCAGGCATTCGATTTGGTGCGTCCGGGAGGGACGATTGTCCAGGTTGGTATGTTGGGGACGGGCGATGTTCCGCTGCCAGCCGATCAGGTGGTGGTCCGTGAAATTAATTTCATCGGTTCATTTCGTTACGGCAACGTGTTTGACGAGGCGATCCGTCTGGTTTCCTCCGGACGGGTGGATCTGCGTCCGCTGATCAGCCAAGTGCTTCCGTTTCAAAAAATCGGGGAGGCGCTGGAGCGCGCCTCCGCCAAGGATGGAGTTTTGAAGGTGCAGGTTGATATTTGAAAGCTGACTGGTTGACATGCAAAATTATCTGGATCTGACCGGCAAGGTCGCGGTGGTCACAGGCGCGTCGTCGGGCATTGGTGCTGCGACCGCCGTCACGCTCGCCGGCTTGGGCGCGCGGGGTGGCCATCGGCTACCACCGCAACCAGCAAGGTGCCGAAAAGACGCGGGAAAGCATTGCCGGCGCGGGCGGGAAAGCGGTTTGCCTCCAGGCCGATGTGCGGCGGAGCGAAGAGATCCGGTCGTTGATGGACAACGCCGTCCGGCAGTTGGGGCCGGTTGATATTCTGGTCAACAACGCCGGCTCGCTCGTCCAGCGGCTGCGCCTGCTGGAACTGACCGAAGAAAATGGGACGAGGTCATGAACCTCAACCTGAAGAGCGCGCTGCTCTGTTCGCAGGCTGTTGCCCAATCCATGATCGAGCGCAAGACGGGCGTCATCATCAATGTGGTTTCCATTGCCGGACGAAATGGCGGCGGCCCCGGAGCCATCGCTTACGCCACCGCCAAGGGTGGTTTGATCACCTTGACCAAGGCGCTGGCGAAGGAATTGGCGCCGCACGGCGTGCGCGTGAACGGCGTTTCGCCCGGCGTGATTGACACGCCCTTCCACGAGACCTTTTCGACGCCGGAGATGATGCGCAAGTTCGTCTCCAGCATCCCGCTTGGCCGGGCGGGTGCGCCGCCTGAATGCGCCAAGGTCATCGCCTTTCTCGCTTCCGACGCAGCCAGTTATCTGACCGGAGAAACCATCGAGGTGAATGGCGGACAGTTGATGCTCTAACAGTGGATGTTTCCGGTTGCCGGACGGCTGCATCAACCCGCCCATGACCGGGTGGTCGGCGAATTAAACGGGCACTCCAATAAAAAATATAAACAATGTGTTACATCTCGCACGGTTTTGGGTTTGGCCTCCGTCGTCTGTGGACTAACATCAATGCGGTGCAGCCCTTATGATCATTACCGAGTATCTTCCGTCGCGTCCGCATGTGCTGTGGCAGTTGTGCCTGCAGATGGGCATTCGCCACGCCATCGTGAGCGCGAAGCAGGAACGGACTGGTCTGGGGCCGCCGTGGGAAATGGACGCGTTGCGCCAGTTGCAAAAGAGCTTTGCCGCCGGCTGGTTGACCATTCATGGACTGGAAGGCGACCAGTTCGATATGAACCGTATCAAGCTGGGCGTTGCCGGACGCGACGAGGACATCGAGCATTTCTGCCAGATGCTGCGCCACATGGGCGAACTCGGCATCCCGCTGCTGTGCTACAACTTCATGGCGCAAATCGGCTGGTTCCGCAGCAAGACGGATGTGCCCGCGCGCGGCGGCGCACTGGTTTCGCGGTTTGACTTGAAGGAAATGCCCGCCGGACTGACCGAGGCGGGCGAGGTTCCGGTGGAGCAGATGTGGGAGAACTTCCGTTATTTCATCCAGCGCGTGATGCCGGTGGCGGAAAAGGCGGGCATCCAAATGGCGCTGCATCCCGACGATCCGCCGCTGCCGGTGCTGCGCGGAATCGGGCGGCTGTTTGGGACGCCGGAAGGTTTTGAGCGGGCCTACGAACTCGCGCCGAGTCCGAACAACGGCGTCACCTTTTGCCGCGCCAATTTCAAACTGATGGGCGCGGACCTGGTGAAATTGGTTCGTCATTATGCGAAACAAAAACGCCTGTTTTTTTTGCATCTGCGCGACGTGCGCGGCACGGCGGAATGTTTTGAGGAGGTGTTTCATGATCAGGCGGCGGCGGAGCTGATGGAGACGCTGCAGGTTTCCCACGAAACGGGCTTTGACGGTCCGCTGCGCTGCGACCATGTGCCGACACTGGCGGGCGAGGCCAACGATCAGCCGGGTTACGGCACGCTGGGCCGGCTGTTTGCCGACGGCTACATCATGGGATTGATGGATGTGCTGAAAATTCCGCGCGAATAAAATTTCACCATGAGTCCAAACGAATCTCAATCCGGTCAGGCCGGCGGCCACCGAAAGACCTTTGCAGAATCCCTGACACCCGCCGAGCGGCGGCTGCGCTGGTTCATCATCGGTTGGATCACCCTTTCGACGATCCTCAATTTGATCAACCGCAACACGCTTGCCATTCTGGCGCCGACTTTTTCCTCGAAGTTCTCCGGCGTCAGCTTCACCAGCGCGTCGGGCATGGTCGCCAAACTGCGTTCTTCCGCGGATTCGGTTTCGCAATTTGTGCGCGGCCAGTTCAGCGCCGAGTCCGTGCAGGTGCTCATGGATACGGGTGCGCCGCCCCAGCAACAGCAGAATGTTCTGATCGAGGAGTTGAACAAGATTGCCCGCGGGGATTCCATTTATGACACAAACCGTTTTGCCGGCATCACCTTGTCGGAGGGAACCCGCAGGTTGATGGCGGAAAAACCGCAGGGAGAAAGCCCGCACCCGGCGATGGAGGCGGTCCTGCGCGCTTTCCAGATCAAATCGCGGAATCCCCAGATGGATCATCAAATCCAGTTGAATCGTTCGCTCCTGCGCGATGCCTATCCGGCGGAGATAACGAAGATACCGTTCGAAATAACGGACATGGCCTACGGGCTGATCATCATGTTCTTCCAGCTTTCCTATTCCATCATGTATGTGGCCGGAGGAAGATTTGTGGATCGCGTTGGTGAGAAGATCGGCATGACGGCCTGCATCGTGTGGTGGTCCATTGCCACCATGCTGCATGCTGCGGCCCGGGGTGTGCTGGGTCTCGGAATTTTCCGGTTTCTCCTGGGTGCCGGCGAACCGGGCAACTACCCCGCCGCGCTGCGCGCGTCGGCCCGATGGTTCTCGAAGGAAGAGCGCGGGCTGCCCATCGCCGTCTGGTCCTCCGGCAGTTCTGTCGGCAGCCTTTTGTCGGTGCCCATGATCTCGTTTCTGGCGCTTTATTTTGGATGGCAGACGGCCTTCCTCGTGCCCGGCTTTTTGGGGCTGGTCTGGGTGGCGGTTTGGATCATGAAGTATCGGATGCCGTCCGTGGCCGGTGATGGACCCGCCATCACCGGTGCGGCCCCGGCCGTTGCGAAGGCCGACGATCCCAAGTCTGAAACCTTTCTCGATCTGCTCAAGGACAAACGAGTCCTAGCGATCACCCTTGCCCGGCTGCTCACCGACCCGATCTGGGTTTTTTATCTTACCTGGACGCCAAAGTATCTGGCCGAGGTGTGGAACTTTGATTTGAAGACGATGGGGCTTTACGGCTGGATTCCTTTCCTCTTCGGAGGCATGGGCGGCGTTTTTGGCGGGATGTTTTCGGACCGGCTGATCCGGCGGGGCATGGAGCCTGCCAGGGCGCGGAAGCGCGTGCTTTACATGACCGGCGCGATTGCGCCGCTGGGCATGTTGACCGGCTTTGTGGGATCGGCCGGGGTTTCCATCGCCTTGATCGCGATGATGGCCTTTGTCTGCTATGTCTGGTTCATCAACACGGCCGCGCTGATGTCCGACGTGTTTCCCGAAAAGGTCGTCGGCACGGTGCTGGGGTTTGCCGCCGGGGTCGGGCAATTTGGCGGATTGCTGATGGCGTTCCTGGCGGGCTATCTGCTGGAGAAGAACCACTCCTACACCGCCCTCTTTTTCGTCGCGGGTTCGGGTCACCTGCTGGCCTCGCTCGTCCTCTTTTTCTTCCTCAAAGACAAACCAAGCAAACCAAACACCTGATTCACAACACAACCTCGTTGAACCATGAAACTCAAAGACCAAGCAGCAATCGTGACCGGAGCCGGCAAGGGGATTGGTGCCGCGCTGGCAATCGGCCTGGCCCGCGAGGGCGCGGCCGTGGTGGTGAACTATTCCCGTTCCGCGAAGGAGGCGGAGAAGGTTGTCAGCGACATCCGCGTCGCTGGCGGCAGGGCGGTGGCCATTCAGGCGGATGTCCAGAAACTGGCCGACCACCAGAAGCTTATTTCTGCGGCGCTCGACAATTTTGGACGGCTGGACATCCTGATCAACAACGCCGGCCTGGAGTATCGGGAATCGTTTCTCACCACCACCGAGGCGCAGTTTGATCACACCCTCGGAGTGAACCTCAAAGGCGTGTATTTTCTCAGCCAGAAGGCCGCCCAAACCATGGTTCAGGCCGGCAAGGGCGGCAAGATCATCAACATCTCCAGTTGCCACGACACGGTGCCGCTGAACATGCGTTCCGCCTACGGCGTGAGCAAGGGCGGACTGGCCATGCTGACCAAGTCTCTCGCGCTGGAACTGGCCCAGCACAAAATCAATGTCAATGCGGTTTCACCCGGAGCCATTCTCACGGAAATGAACCGCGAAAACCTGTCGAAGCCCGAAGTGCGGGCGCGTCTGCTGGCTCAGATACCGTGGGATCGCCTCGGCGACGTCGCCGACTGTGTCGGGGCCGTGACATTCCTGGCTTCGGCAGAATCCAATTATATGACAGGCGCAACCCTCTATGTGGATGGCGGGTTGCTGCTGCGCCGCTTATGACCATTCGTAAATCGTCAATCTTTGTGTTGCGCGCGTTTTTGCTCGCCGGTGCTTTGCTGGTCAGACCAGCCATTGCCGCCGAGTTCAGTGCGCCCCTCTCCGACACCAACAACCCTCTGTATCTGCTGACCTACGATCACGGCGGCATGATTCTCTGGGGTGCCGACCACTTCGCCGAACGGTTGCGCAACGCCGCGAGCTGGCTGGACCGCCATCCTGGCTTCAAGATCGGTCTGGACAACGAAGCTTACGTCTATGACCACCTTGCCGAGGAGAATCCGGCCCTGCTGGGAGAACTGCGCGGCATGCTCAAGAAGTATTCCGGCCGGTTTGACATCGGCACCTGCACCTACGGCCAGCCCTTGTCCACCTTCATCAACGAAGAATCCAACATCCGGCAAATTGGCTATGGCATCCAGACGGATGAGAAACAACTGGGCTGCCGGCCCCACATCTATCTCATGAGCGAACACGCCATGCACAGCCAGATACCGCAGATTCTGGACGGTTTCGGTTTTGAAGGGGCGATCATGCGCACCCACTTCATGATGTATGGTTACAACCCGACCTTCGACGTGCCCATCGGTTGGTGGGTTGGATTGGACGGCTCGCGTCTGCCCACCGTGCCCACCTATTCCGGCGAGGGCGCGGAGTTCTTCAAGACCACGGTGGACAACTGGTTTCTGACCCGCTACCCCGGCCCGGACGCCACCAATTCGGCGGCCCGGTTTCGCAAACAGTTTTCCCACCTTCATCCGTTGCTGGCCACGCGCGCCGATGATGCCGGGCTGCGCAAGGAAGAACTGGTTCAGCTTTACGAAGGCGATCCCGAATACCGTTGGGTGCTGCTGGATGAACTGCTCCCGCTCTTTCCCAAACCGGTCGCCGAGATGAAGACCCTGCCCAACGACTTCAAGGTGCGAATGCCCTGGGGTTATTGCGGCAACGAGATTTGGAACCGCAGCCGCCAGGGCGAAGTCCGGGTGCTCACCGCCGAAAGACTCGCCGCCATGGAATTGCTCCTGGGCGGCACCGGCCACGAGGCGGAACTGGAGCGCAGCTGGAAAAATCTCCTGGTCGGCCAGCATCACGACATTCAAATCTGCGGCCTGCTTGCGGACGCCAGAAAGTTCCTGTCCGCTTCCATGGCCGCCTCGCAGGATGTTCTTGACTCCTCGTTGCAGTTTGCAGCCTCGCGCATGAAGGGCGACGGATTGAGTCAGGTGACCGTCTTCAATCCGCTCTCCTGGCCCCGCCGGGAATGGGTCGAATCTGAAATCAAGCTGCCTCCCGGCTCCGTCAAAAACCTCGTCGCGCGGCACGAGGGCCGCGATGTGCCGACAACCCTGTTGGCGACAGACCGCTCTTCCGGCGGCAACATCCAATCGGCCCGCGTGGCGTTTTTGGCGGAAGTTCCGCCGTTGAGTTTTGCCTCCTACTCGATCCATCCCGCCGTTGAGCCGGCGATGCCGTCCGCGAGCAAGGTGGAAGTGGATCCAGCCAAGCTGGTCATCACGACGCCCTTCGTCGAAGCCCGCTTGAACCCCCGAGGCGGCATCGCCTCGCTGGTGGACAAGCGCACCGGCAAGACCCTGCTTGCGGCCGGAAAACGCAGCGGATTCTTCGCCGGAAAAATAAACGGAAAAGATTGTGAGTCGGAGGGCAAGTGGACTCTGAATGCCGCCGACGAACAGGGATCCTGTGCCATCGCCCGCGAATATGGTTTTGTCGGGCCGATCCCCTACACCTTGGAAATCCGCTTCCGGGCTGAAAGTTCCCAACTGGATTGCCGGGTCAGTTTTCATTTCGAGGGCGAGAAAATCGGCCAGCTCACCGAGGAGCGGCGCGGCACGCAGTCGCCCTTCATTCACGAACACAAACTTCGCTTCAAGCTTTTCCCTGCTGTCGGCGCCGACGCTGTCGGCATTCGCGATCTGCCCTTCGCCATTGCCGAGACGACCAACCGCTACGTCGAGGGCATTTACTGGACGGCCCTCGCCGATTCGCAGCAGGGCCTGGCCTTTTTCAATCGCGGCACCATGGGCAGCGTGCGCGAGGTGGACGGCGGATTCTCCATGCCGCTGGCGTATGCGATGGATTACATCTGGGGCACGCGGATGTTGAAGGGCGATTACTCCTATGAATTTGCCGTCAACCCCTTCACCGGCGAGTGGCGTCAGGCCGATCTCCACCGCCAAGCGATCGCCTACAATTTCCCGGTCGTCTCGACCTCGGGCAAAGCGGAAAGCGGTGCGTTCGGCGAAACGGTGCAGCCGCTTGAACTGGGCGACGACCACATTCTGCTCTCCGCGTTGTATCCCGAAAACGGCCACGTCTATGCCCGGCTCTACGAGTGTGCGGGGCAAAATAGCGAAACCGCCATCAAATATCAGAAGAGCGAACCGCAGTTGTGGCAGACCGATTTGTCCGGCCATTCCGAACAGCCGGCGGCAAATCCGCTGGCCTTCCGCCCGTGGCAATTCCGAACCTTCCGGGTCGAACCGAAATAAAGGCATTTATGAAATCAACACAGCCTTGTTTCCTGTCCGTCGGTTTTGTCATTCTCGCCGCCTGCGGCGCGCAGCTCGGCGCGGCGGAATTGGACATCGCCAAACCAGTTTATCTGGATCCGGGTCAGCCGGTGGAAACGCGCGTGGACGACTTGGTGTCGCGGATGACGCTGGAGGAAAAAATTTATTACATCGGCGGCAAAAACAATGGCTATGACCGGATGCAGCCGATCGAGCGGCTGGGCATTCCGCCGATGAAAATGGCCGACGGCCCAATGGGCTGCCGCAATTATGGCCCCACCACCGCCTACCCCGGCGGCATCGCCCTGGCCGCGACGTGGGATCCGGAGATGGCGCGCAAGCTTGGCATTGCGATGGGCCGCGATTGCCGCGCCCGCGGCGTGCATTTTCTCCTGATGCCGGCGGTCAACATCTACCGCTCGCCGCTCTGCGGCCGCAATTTTGAATACATGGGCGAAGATCCGCTCCTCGCCTCGACCATCGTGGTGCCGCTCATTCAGGGCGTCCAGTCGCAGGATGTCGTCACGACCGTCAAACATTTCGCCTGCAATAACCAGGAATGGGATCGCCATCACATCAGCTCCGACGTGGACGAGCGCACCCTGCGCGAAATTTATCTGCCGGCGTTTAAGGCCGCAGTTCAAATCGCCAAAGTGGATGCCGTGATGAACGCCTACAATCTGCTCAATGGCGTCCATTGCTCGCAGAACGACCATCTCCTGCGCGACATCCTCAAAGGCGAATGGGGCTTTGACGGTTTTGTCATCTCCGATTGGGGTTCGACCTACGATGCCGTCGGCGCCGCCAATGCCGGCCTGGACTTGGAAATGCCCACCGGCAATTTCATGAATTACACCAATCTCGCGCCCGCAATCCAGGACGGTCGTGTCAAACTAACGACCATCGACGACAAAGTGCGCCGCCTCTTCCGCAAGCTCATCGCCCGGGGCTTTCTGGATCGTCCGCAAGTGCGCGAAGACATTCCGTTGAACGACCCTTACAGCGCCCGCGCGGCGCTGGAAGGCGCCCGCGAATCCATCGTGCTGCTCAAGAACAACGACCACACGCTGCCGCTGGATCGTCACGCCATCAAGTCCATCGTCGTGGTTGGCCCCAACTCCCAGCCCGCCGTCTACGGCGGCGGCGGCAGCGCGTTGTGCCGCGTGTTCGAGGCTTCCAGCGTGCTCGACGGAGTCCGGGAACTTGCCGGCACCAACATCACCGTGTTGTCCAGCACCAACGCCGGGGAAGCGGTGCAGTTGGCCAAACAGGCCGATGCCGCCGTGGTTTGCGTCGGCTTCAATCCCAAGATTGAGGGCGAGGGCAGCGACCGTTCCTTCGAGTTGCCGGCCGGCCAGGCGGATCTGATCCGCGCGGTGGCCGCCGTGAATCCGCACACGATCGTCGTGATCAACTCCGGCGGCGGCGTGGCCTGGGCGGGCTGGTTGGACAAGGTGCCCGCAGTGCTCCAAGCCTGGTATTCCGGCCAGGCCGGCGGGCAGGTCGTGGGCGAAATTCTTTTTGGCGATGTGAACCCCTCCGGAAAACTGCCCGCGACCTTCGAGCAAAAACTCGAGGACAATCCCACCACGCCCTACTACCACCAACATGCCGACAACCGCAGTCCCTATGGCGAGGGCATCTTTGTCGGCTATCGCGGCTATGATGAAAAGAACATCGAGCCGCAGTTCTGTTTTGGACACGGCCTGAGCTACACCGAATTCCGATACGGAGAAGTGACGGTCACGCCCGCCTCCGTTCTGGCCAACGGCCAGGTCACCGTGTCCGTTCAGGTCGAAAATACCGGCAAACGCGACGGGGATGAAGTCGTCCAGCTCTACACGCACCAGGCCAAATCCAGCGTGCCGCGGCCGAAAAAAGAGCTGCGCGCCTTCCAGCGGATCAGCCTGCGCCCGGGCCAGAAGAAGACCGTCAGCTTGACGCTGTCAGTTGACCAACTGGGCTTCTACGACGTGAACCGCCACGGGTTCATGGTGGAACCCGGCGGCTTTGACATTTTGGTGGGCGCTTCCTCCAGAGACATTCGCGGCACGAACCAGATTCAGGTGGTGGCCGCGCCCAAGTGACGCGCAAAACGGAATCGGTTGTGATGAAAACGTCGTTTCTCCATCACACGAATGAAGTGACTCTTGACCTATCACCGCACACGCAGGTTTATGCGCCCGCTTATCCCGCCCCTCGCGATCGCGCGGCGGCGTTGGTGGCGGAGGCAATCCGCGCACCCATCGGGTGTCACTCGCTGTCTGACTGCCTTGCTGCGCGACGGCGCGGGGAAGTGGTCATCGTCGTCTCCGACGCGACCCGTCCGATTCCCTACGCCGCTTTTCTTCCCGAGTTGTTGGAGGAGGTGGAGGCCGCCGGTGTCGCGCGCAGTGACATTCTGTTGCTGATCGCCACGGGCATGCACCGGCCCAGCACGCCGGCGGAGCGCCGGACCATGTTCGGCGAACACGTCGTGGCGCATTACCGTATTGAGGATCACCGGGCGGAGGACGAGGCGGATCTGGTCACCGTGCCGGGCCGCAGCGCGTCGGGCGCGGCCATCCGGTTGAACCGCCGGTTCGTCGAGGCGGGGTTCCGCCTGATCACCGGCCTGGTCGAACCGCATTTCATGGCCGGCTTCTCCGGCGGTCGCAAAACCATTTGTCCCGGTCTTGCCTCGCTCGACAGCGTGCGCAATTTCCATGGAGCCGCGTTCATGGCCGACTCCCGCTCGTGCAACGGCAATCTCGCGGACAATCCCCTCCACGCGGAAAGCCGCTCCGTGGCGCGGCTCTGTCCGCCCGACTTCACGCTCAACGTCGTGCTGGACCGCTCGCGGCGGATTGTGCGCGCGTTCGCCGGGGAACTGGAGAACGCCCATGCCGCCGCGTGCGATTTCGTCCGTGGCTGCGCCTGTCCGTCCGTGCTTCAGCCGGCGGATGTCGTGGTGACTTCGAGCGGCGGGCATCCCCTCGATGCCACATTTTATCAATGCGTGAAGGGGTTTGTCTCCTGCCTGCCCGCAGTCCGGCCGGGTGGCACAATCATCGCTTTCGGCGGATGCTCGGAAGGCGTGGGC
>OCZT010000814.1_pt1 | contig 31720 bp, 26 predicted proteins | sample 1539031 | NCBI WGS metagenome assembly OCZT01 (sample SAMEA3539308, study PRJEB22396) | soil metagenome | biome: tundra; feature: field; material: soil | place: USA | collected 2010-05 | depth 0.15 m | reverse complement strand
CGAGATATTGGCGTGACTGGAGTTCAGACGTGTGCTCTTCCGATCTATACTGTAATTGAGAACAGGTTCTTACACAGCGCTGGCAACGTATACATTTGCTGTCGTCCTTGATAAATGACGGGGAAGATCTGTCAATATTATATTTTTTATCTTCCACAAGGTCGAGAAAAACATGGTCGCCGAATGCATAATCATTTGCCAGGGATTGAAGTTCACAATTCTGGTTTTTGTAACATTTTGTGCAATCTGATCTATGCTCCGAAAGAAGAAGTTCGACAATATGCTTACGCGCATTTCGAACTTTCAAAGTGTTGGTATGTATTTCCATTCCTTCTGTTGCCGGAGTTGCGCACGACGCTATAAGAGTTTTTGCTCCTTTTTGTTCAACAATACATACACGGCAGTTACCGGCAACACAGAGGTCATCATGGTTACACAGAGTAGGAATGTTTATCTTCAGTTTCTTTGCAGCTGCAAGAACTGTAGTTCCTTCCTGAACCGAGACCCTCTGGTCATTTATACGTAGATTTATCATGATTCTTCGTTTTTGATTGATTGATTAATAGATGATCTCTTCCTTAAAATTTCCAACAATAGATTTAAAGGCGTTCCCAACTGATTGTCCAAGACCACATTTAGCAGCGATCTTCATTGTATCTGCCAATTTCACAAGTTCATTAAGATATGTGGATTTTGCTTCGCCTTTCTTGACTTTTTCAATACCTTTTAGCAATTGCTGGCAGCCTACCCTGCACGGAGTGCATTGACCACATGATTCTTCGGTAAAGAAATCGAGGTAATTATGAAGAACATTATACATTGATCGTGAACTGTTGAATAGCTTCATAGATCCACCTGTAGGTACTCCTTCAAAACCGATGATTGTTTCAGCAAATTTCTTCCTGGGTACGCAGAAACCTGAAGCGCCACCAACCTGAACAGCTTTTGTATCACCGTCGCCAAATTCATTGACAAACTGCTGGACTGTCATTCCGAGTTCAAGTTCGAAAATGCCCGGTGTTGGAGTATCTCCTGATATTGAGAATACTTTTGATCCTCTTGAATCTTTTGTCCCATATTGGATGAAGTTTTTAGCACCATGCTGAATAATCATCATAGCGGTAACAAGAGTTTCGACATTGTTGATAGAAGTTGGTTTATCGAAGACACCCGATACTGTTGGATATGGAGGTTTATTTCTGGGTTCACCACGTTTTCCTTCAATTGATTCGAATAACGCACTTTCCTCACCGCAAATATAGGCCCCGCTTCCCATCCTGTACTCTATAGAAAAATCAAATCCTATTTCATTTATCATTTTATGAAATGCGTCCAGTTCAATCATCAATTTTGGCAAAAGATACCTGTATTCACCTCTCAGATAAACTATACCTTTTTTTGAACCGATAGCTCTTCCTGCAATTGCCATTCCACCATGAACCTTATTCGAGACCCTGTCGAGTATCTCACGATCTTTGAAAGTACCGGGTTCTCCCTCGTCAGCGTTACAAACTATATATTTATCTGTGTCCTTTTCGGCAGCGGTATATTTCCATTTCAAACCAGTTGGAAAGCCTGCACCTCCCCGACCTTTGAGGCCCGAATCAAGCATACTTTGAATTATCTCGGCACTACTCATCGCAAACGCTTTTGCCATAGTCTCTTTCGAATCGATTTTTTCGAATATCAGGTCTACCTTAGTTAATACTTTATTTTCCATGATTTTTCCCGGATTTTTATTTATTCATGTAATCTTTAATAATCTCACTCACTTTTTCAGGTGTCAGCTCGGTATAAGGTAATTCATTAATTAATATTGCCGGAGCTTTATGGCACCATCCGATACAATTTGTTTCAATGAGGCTGAATTGTTTATCAGTAGTTGTTTCTCCAACTTTAATCTTAAGAATCTCCTCAAGCGTATGAATAATATCGTTTTTCCCTTTCATCGAGCATGTAATTGTTTTACAAATCCTTATAACATACTTACCTTTCACCTGAGTGTCGAGAAAGGTGTAAAATGATGCTGTCCCGTAAACTTCAGCAGCTGAGATATCGAGTTCTCTCGCAACTTCGACCATTGCCTCATCAGTCAGGTAATTGTGTTTTTGTACAATCCCCTGTAGAATTGGCATAAGGCTCTCCCTGGCATGACCATGTTTATCGGACAATTCCTTAACTAGATTTCCTACTTGATACATATCTGTTTGATTTTTAGGTAATTAAATAATTTATTGATCAAAAAAATCCGTTTTTAAAAGTGCTGTTAAATTAATAACAATACTTTCTAAAAAAAGCTTACAAATATCATAGTTGATAATTTAGAATGAAACTAAAGAAAGACACAATGGCACAAAAGCGTAAAGGCATAAAGGCATAAAGGCATAAAGGCGTAAAGACACAATGGCGCAAAGGCGTAAAGGCTTTAAGGAGGCGAACAGAAGTAGAGACAGCCAAGTTGGGCATCTCTAAAATATTTAAATACGCGAATTTATTTAGTTACAGGAATAGTACTAATCAATTTAATGTTTCTGACATCAGAATAGCTATACTGGTAGAGACCGTCATCACCTATGAGCACAAGGGCACTTCCGATCGGAATGACGTCATAAGCTCTGATGAACGGATAGCTGAAAATAAGGTGGTTTGTAATAGTGGACGGATTCGAAACATCGTAAACTTCCAATCCTGCAGCACCATCACAGATAAAAAGAAGGTCGCCATCCTTACCTAATCCATAAGGATTTACCATAGGATATGACATCAGCAGTGCAGGTTTATATATATTTTTGATATTGACAACATCAAGAACATTCAAACTCGTCCCGCAGGTGTTTCCGGTTCTTTGAGTTATATATGCTAATGTATCATCAACAATTACCGGATCACAACTTCTGGCATGAGTAAAAAAGGTCAGCGAAACCGGAGAAGAAGGGTTTGAGATATCATATACCTGCATCCCTGTGGTTGTACCAAGAAACATAGTTTTTTCAGTGAGGAACATAGTTTCAATATTCCATCCAGCGTAAAATTCACTTATTTTTGAAGGGGCTGTTTTGTTTGAAATATCAATAATTTTTAAAGTACTTTGATCGACCACATAGAGAATATTATTTTTAATTCCGAATCTGGCCATTGATCCTCCGATTCCAACACCACTTCCGCTAACACCTGTTGACGCGCCCGATGCATTAACCTTATCCAGATAAGCCAGACTAATGTCTCTTATATTTGGATATGATACAGGATTTCCATCTACTTTTTCTTTTATTGTTCTAAGCTTCCAGTCAATAACCACTCCTTTTTCTTTATCTACATAACCCATCGGAAAATGAGTATCGGTTGTAGCTGGAACTATATAAGGCAGGATATCATTTAACCTTCCAACTTCATGAATATTATCGATATTCTCCACATCAATCACTACAATATCAACATAACTGTCTGCATACATTATGGATCCCGATATTGAAATATCAACCACACCAGGAATTTTGATAAATGTCTTCTTAACAGGAGAGGAAGGATTTGTATTATCAAATACATGTATACCTTTAAGTTCCTCAACTATAAAAATATAATTGTCTTTAAAGTAGATCTTGCCTGGATTTTTAAGATCCACATTTTGTTCCTGTATAACAGATGCACGTAGATCTTTGAATGACAAATAAACAGGAGCATAACCGGTATACTCCCTTACAGAGGTATCTGCGCATGAATAAAAGATTATTGAGAAAAAAGTCAGCCCGGTTATTATTGGAATGATTTTTGTGTTCATATCAGTCAGGTTTAGTTTATTCTAAACAAAAATCATGCTAAACTACTAACCTTTCTAACCTTAATTAACATGAAAAATTGCTTTCTTATCAGTATGATATTGATATTCATACTTTCTCCGATTTCAGCTCAAAAGTCAAAAGATGTCCTATATTTAAAAAACGGCACCAAGGTCTATGGAAATCTTATGGAAATAAGCGATAGTCAATACAAAATTAAAACTCCACAAGGTTTTATCTTTACATTTCAATATTCTGAAGTAGAAAAATATGTGAATGAGAGGGCAATATCTGATAGTTTGAGTAAAAGTTGTATCGGATTTGCCCTTGAAGCAGGAGTGCTTGCAGGTGCCCAAAGCAACAAGTATGATGCTGCATTCAGTTTTAACTTCATAGGGAGTATAAAAGCAAATAAATTTGATAGTTTTGGTCTGGGTTCGGGTGTTGAATATCTCGGACAACCATTTTTACCAATATTTCTGGAGTACAGACATCTTATGTCGGTAAGGAAAACAACACCGTTTATCTTTATAAGAGGTGGAGGATTATTTCACCTGAATGGAGATTTTGAAAGAACTGATTTGACTTCTCCGGTATATGTCACTCCTATGTCTTATAAGGGTGGTTTTTCGCTAACTATCGGTACCGGAATATCCTGGTTTAAGAATGATTACGAATCATATCTGACCTTTGCATTCAGAAATGCTCATACAAGTTATGATGAATTAGAATATAACAACCAGAGATCTACTTATAAGAACTCCTACAACAGGTTAGAAATTAAATACGGTTTCAGATTTTGAGGATAAAGATGGATCACCAGACTATCTTGGAAAAAATGAAACCATCCCGCGAATTCTTAATCGGAATCGATTCGGATGGATGCGTATTTGATTCAATGGAAGTCAAGCAGAAGGAATTCTTCATACCAAATGCATTAAAATATTTCGATCTGTTTGAAATTTCCAAAATATTGCAGGAGACCTGGGAATTCGTCAATCTTTATTCAATATACAGAGGTGGCAACAGGTTTACATCAATAATTAAAGTCTTTGAACTGCTGTATGAGCGGAAAGAGATCAGAGATAAAGGTTTCAAATTGGCTGATCTGAGCTCCCTTAAAGAGTGGGTAAAGACTGAGACAAAGCTGGGTAATGCCAATCTCCGCAAATATTTTGAATCAAATTATGATCCTGATCTTGAAAGAGTTGTATGTTGGACTGAAGCTGTCAATAAAGATATATCGGAAATGCTCAGAAATATTCCGCCTTTTCCACATGCAATACAGGCAATAAAAAAGATGTCTGTATTCGCTGATCTCATTATTGTTTCACAAACACCACTTGAGGCTCTTGAACGTGAATGGGAAGAGCATGATATGAAAAAATATGTCAAAGTGATTGCAGGTCAGGAACATGGAACTAAAAGAGAGCATCTGGCACTAGCAGGGAAAGGCAAATATACCGAAAACAATATCCTTATGATAGGTGATGCAATCGGAGACCTGGATGCTGCAAAAAATAACGGAATACTTTTCAACCCTATAATTCCCGGGAAAGAAGATGAATCATGGGAAAGGTACCTTACTGAAGGGTTGGAAAAGTTCAGGAAAGGCAGGTTTGCCGGTGCATATGAGAAATCGCTTCTCAGGGAGTTCAGAAAATCGCTTCCTGATAAGCCTCCTTGGGAAAAGGACTTTTAAGTTGCTGTTAGAGTTAAAATGGCAACCTCCTTCAAGGTCTTCAGCTATTCTTATTTTATACATAATTAAAACTTAACAAATTCTTGGCAGCTGTATTCCTGCAGGTATATCAATTATCCGTTTGCCCCCGACAGAAGTATTCAGAACCACGAGTTTCTTTTTATCAGTAATGACCTCCCCTATCACTTCCGAGTATCTTCCCAGCGGATCAGATCTTAGAATCTCAATCACTTTGTTTTCCTCTCCTGCTCTCACTACCATCAGGACTTTCCCTTCATTTGCCAGAAAGAGAGGATCGAAACCAAGCATTTCGCACAATCCCCTCACCTGATCATCGACCGGAATTGATGCTTCGTTTATTATGATTCCATATTTAATCATCCCGGCAAGTTCGTTCAACACTGTCGCAAGACCACCCCTGGTCACGTCGCGCATAAAAAGTATCTCTTTGCAGTTCTGTAGTACTTTGTGTATCAAATGATTTAATGATGCGCAGTCAGAGGTAACTGTGGTCCGGAAAGTCATGTTGTTTCTGGCACCGAGTATTGCGATAGCATGATTTCCCAACGGACCGTTAATGATCAGCTTATCTCCGGGTTTTATCCTCTTGCCTGTGCTTATATTCTCTATTTCAGAATTGAGAAAACCAATACCGGAGGTCGTAATAAACAGCTTATCACATTTACCTTTATCAACAACTTTCGTATCTCCGGTGACAATCTTCACTCCTGCTTTCGCAGCCTCCTCAGCCATCGAATCCGCGATCAAAACAAGGTCATCCATCGGGAAACCTTCTTCAATGATAAAAGAAACCGCGATATACCTGGGATCAGCACCGGATACTGCCAGATCATTTATTGTACCGCATATTGCCAGTTTACCAATATTGCCTCCTGGGAAAAAGAGAGGATCCACAACATATGAATCAGTGGTAAATGCAAGGGTTGATCCGGATTCTTTAATAATAAAGGAATCTGTTAAAGGCTCCGACATAGCAAACCTATCTACAAAAACTTTTTCAATAAGCTCATGGGTAAGCTTACCGCCGCTACCATGGTTCAAAGAGATAAAATCGTTCATTTTACAAATCTGTATTTATACCAGCTGTTGCAAGCCCCTTCATTGGAAACCATACATGCGCCCAAAGGATTTTCAGGAAAACAGATTTCTGAGAAAAGAGGACAATCTTCAGGAGTTTTAAGCCCTCTTAGAATTTCTCCACAGATACAAAGATCATTATCTTCCTTAAATACAATTTTTATGGGTAATATATTCTCGATATCAAACCTTTCAAAATCCTTCCGTAACTTAAGACCGCTTAATGGAATAACACCGAGACCTCTCCAGGAGGCATCGCATGATTCAAAGACTTCTGAAAGACATCTTTGCGCGATTAAATTGCCACACAATGTAACTGCACGGTTATACTGAATTTCTACTTTCGGACTATTCTGGTTTACCATTTTTATGAGCATCAGAATTGACTGCAGAATATCGGCAGGTTCAAAACCAGTTACTACACAACCCAGATTATACCTCTCGGGAATGAAGTCAAAAATTGAGGAACCGGTGATGGCAGCAACATGCCCGGGACAAATAAAACCATTGAAACTGGCTCCGTCTTTTATAATAGCTTCCATAGCAGGAGGCATAAGTTTATGTGCACTTAAAAGAAAAAAATTATTGATATTCTCCTTTGCGGCCTGTTTTATTGTAACAGCACTGCCCGGTGCAGTTGTCTCAAAACCTATTCCTAAAAAAATAACTTTTTTATCGGAGTTTAACATTGCGATTTCAAGGGCATCCAACCCTGAAAGTACAATTCTGATATTCGCACCTGCAGCTTTCTCTTTTTCAAGTGATGAAGATGATCCCGGTACCTTAATCAAATCTCCAAAAGTGGTAATTATAACATCTTCCATTTTGGAATAAGCTACTGCTCTATCAATGAAATCTGTTCCTGTGACACAGACCGGGCATCCGGGACCTGAGATTAACCGTATGTTTTCGGGAAGAAGCGACGGAATTCCAAATCTGTGTATCGCAGAAGTATGGCCACCGCATACTTCCATAAATGTATAATCCCGTATGACTGACTTATGAATTAGATCAGCCAATTTCGTTACAAGGTCCTTATTTCTGAACTCATCAATGTACTTCATACATTTTATTCATCCAGAGAATTGTTAATCTCTTCAAATAATCTTAATGTTTCTTCAGCCTCCTTTTCACTTATCCTCTGTATGGCAAATCCGGCATGCAGCAGGATATAATCTCCGACCCTTGCATCTTCAATTAAATGTAAGCCCGCACTAAATATTGCACCTCCGGTAGACACTTTTGCCATAGAGCCGTCGATGGAAATAATTTTTGCCGGAATACTCAGACACATGATTTTCTTGTTTTTGAAGCAATAACTATTTGTCCGAGGGAAATTCCTCCGTCGTTGGCCGGTACCAAATGATTTGTAAAGACCTTAAACCTGTTCAGTTTCAGAAGGTATAAAGACTTCTCAAGAAGGTACTTATTCTGAAAGACACCACCAGAAAGGATAACCTTATTCAACGATGTTTCTTTTCTGATCTGTTGTGAGACTTCAAGAATTACCCGTGCAATTGTGTTGTGGAATTTCGCCGAGATTACAGAAATCTTTTGTTTGTGCAAATCAGCAATTATTGCCTTTATTGTCTCTGCAAAAACAATATTTGTATCAGCCTGGAAGGGATAAAAATCGGTCGTTTCACAATCTATAACAGATTCAAGTCTCATTGGCGCTTCAGAATCGAATGTAGCCTCAGGGCAAAGTCCCAAAATTGCCGAAACTGCATCAAAAAGACGACCGGCTCCCGAAGTCAATGGGGCATTTATCTTTTTAACCAGCATCTCCTTAATCATTGATAACTTCTTAGTATCAATTGAATTAAAGACCGACAATGATTCATAATCAAACATGTCACCTGAGTATTTGAAAATATATGAATATGCCATTCTCCATGGCTCGTCAACTGCTTTCTCACCTCCAGGCATTGGCACATAATCAAAATGCTTAAAGCGAGTGGATTCTATCAGATCAGCTATCATAAACTCTCCACCCCAGATATTCCCATCCGAACCGAAACCTGTTCCATCAAGACTGACTCCGATTACTGACTCATCCAATCCGTGCTCAGCCATACAAGATGCAATATGAGCATGGTGATGCTGCACTCTGATGAGTGGTATATTTAATTCATTTTCAAATAATTCAGCATAGCGAGTTGACAGATACTGAGGATGAAGATCACATGCAATCAATTCAGGTCTGAACCTGAAAATATCTGAAAACCTGTCAATTGTCTCAATAAAGAAATTATATGTTGCCGGATTTTTAAGATCACCAATGTACTGGCTCATAACTGCCTGGTATCCTTTTCCGATACAAAAACTGTTTTTTTGTTCGGCTCCGAGAGCAAGAATACCATCCACGCTGAATTTCAAATCAACAGGTTGTGGTACAAATCCTCTTGAACGACGGAAAATAGTTGTCTCCCGGTTAATAATTCTAATTACGGAATCATCGGCTCTGTTGAAAATCTGCCTGTTGTAAAACAGAAAAGAATCCGCAACTGACAATAGTTGTTTCTCAGCCATCTGATCATCAGAGATTATTGGTTCATCAGATAAGTTACCGCTGGTTAGTACCACAGTGGGTGTTTTCAGAGACTTGAAAAGCAAATAATGAACTGGCATATATGGAAGCATTGCTCCTATTGTGTGTATTCCGTTGCTCACTGATGGAGAAAGTATTTTCTTCTGTTTCAGAATAATGATGGGTCTTCGCCAGGACTTTATCTCTTCCTCTTCTGTTTCATCTATAAAGCAATATTTTTTAACTTCAGTTATATCCCTGAACATTACGGCAAATGGTTTTGAGTCGCGTTGTTTTTTTTGTCTCATGGTGTTTACGGCATCGTCATTCAACGCGTCGCACATCAGGTGATATCCCCCCAACCCTTTAATAGCAACTGTTTTCCCTTCGGCTATCTGCAGAGAAACCTCCCGGAGTATCAATGTTATATTGTTCAGGCTTCTTAAGGCGTCTTTATACCGGTAAACAGGTCCGCAGGAATTACATGCAATTGGTTGGGCATGAAAGCGGCGATCGAGAATATTATTATATTCTTTGTTACAATTCCTGCACTTTCTGAAGCTTCTCATTGTAGTTTTTGGCCTGTCGTATGGCAATCCCTCAATAATAGTAAACCGGGGACCACAATTGGTGCAATTAACAAAGGGATAATCTATTCTTTCAGGATCACTTTCCATATCTTCCAGACAATCAGCGCAGACGGCAATATCCGGACTGATTTCAGTAATCTGATTCTCAATTGTTTTACTTTCGGCTATAGTAAAACTATTATAACTCCTGATTTGTGCTGACTTTATCTCTAAAGATTTTATCTGTGATGCAGGAGGAGCAAAATGAAGGATATCATTGCCAAAAAGGTCAATTGTTTTCGGATCACCCTGAACAATAACAGAGACACCATCAGATCTGTTATCTACTTCTCCGAACAAACCGTGTTTCGAGGCCATTTTGCATATAAAAGGGCGGAATCCGACACCCTGTACAAGCCCCTTGATCAGTATTTCATATCCCTGTATAATAGCTCCAGATTTTTAATTCCATTATTTTTAATCTGCTTGTGAACATAATATATCACACTTTCAAGTTCATCGCAAAGGTTTACGTTATTTATGATAACATCAGGCGGCACTTTCAATAGTACGGGTGCAAAGTTCACTATTCCTGTTATACCGTATCGAATCAGCTCATCAGTAACTTCCCGGGCAGAAATCTCAGGAACGGCAAGAATAGCCACCTTAACGCTAAACCTGTCGATGATTTCTTTTAACCTGCTCATTGAATATACAGGGATGCCTGATCTCATTTTTTGTTTGAATGGATCAATGTCGAAAGTCGCAACAATATTCATATGACGCTGGGCAAATTTACTGTACTTCGAAAGTGCAAGACCCATATTCCCCATGCCGATCAGCACAATATTATTATCCTTGTTCCGATGGAATAACTTTTCCATCTTTTCGAGCAATTCATTAATGCTATATCCACCCCGTTTATTACCCTTTATATCGAATTCGGAAAAGTCTTTTCTTACCTGATCGGATGTAACACCCGTTTCATTAGCAAGTGTATAAGAAAAGACTTTTTCAACACCCATCAACTTCAATCTTACAAGACATGCCCGATAAAGAAAAATCCTTTTCAGACTATTTTTTATTATGTTTTTTGTGACTTGTTTCACATAAAATGTTTTTAGTTTACTTCGACATGCAAGTTAATTAAATTATATAAGATTGAAATTATTTCTTTTATAACTGATATTTAGATATTTAAGCCTATTTGCATATGGTGAGCATTTATAATTATGACATTCTTTATTAAATAATAAAATATTTGAATCTATTTTAGATGTGAATCTTCTCACATAAATGGCTCTAAATTTCATTACAAAGAAAGAATAAAATAAGATTAAAAAGCAACTTATACTTTCTTCAATCATAAATTAACCGCTTTAACAAAGAAATAAACTAACCATTTGTTTTGCCTTTTATGACGAATAAAAAAACTCTGATCCTTGGAATTGGGAATAATATCCTCACAGATGATGGCATAGGACCCAGGCTTGTAAGTGACCTGATTAAATTGATCAGCGACTCGAAAGTACTTTATAATACTGCCTGCTGTGGAGGTCTGGAGATAGTCGAATATATAAAAGATTATGATCGGGTGATTTTCATAGATGCAATACGCACACAGGAAGGGAGGCCAGGTGATGTGCATTATTTTAAGCCATCGGATTTCCGGGAAACCTCACACTTATCGAGCTTGCATGATGTCTCTTTCATTACCGCTCTTAAACTTGGCCATACATTGAATTTGGGTTTGCCAAATGATTTACATATAATAGCTGTTGAGATTATCGAAGACATGGAATTCAGTGAAGAATTAACCCTGCAATTAAAGGAACGATATCCTGAGATACTTGAAAAGGTTCTTGAAATAGTAAGGTCGATTATAGTTTAAGAAGACAGTCTAAAAAAATTAGGACAGTGATGACATAATTGTGACCTTGCAATGTTGTTTTGACAATATATTGTGAATCGTTTCACTTTAATTTCTATATAAAACTGTTATTTCTGAGTTTTTTTGTTCTTTCCGGAATATTTTTCCAGAGTTAAAATGCATACTGATATAATAGATATAAAGATTGAATAAAAGCGCTTACAAAACCATATAATTCTGATTATTTTTTGCTCGGTAATTTTGTTTGAATGCTTATATACAATATTTTACACAATATTTGCTTGCTTCTTAAAGTTTATTATCGTAATAATTATATTACAGGTATTGAAACAATGATTTATTGAGAAATAATGCATTTTGATAAACTTTAACCAAATTATATATTGTGAATTACTTCACTTAATTATAATAATAATTAATAGTTTGATTATTTTTATTTTGAATTATCATTTTATTGTTGAAGGCATTATTGTTAAGATTTTTCATTAAATAAATGAGTCAGCTATATGGAATTTAAGCCCCTTATTATTGCATTTCTCTGTAAATGGTGTTCATACACCGGTGCAGATTTGGCAGGGACATCAAGGATGGAGTATAAACCCAATGTTAGGATTGTCAAGATAATGTGCTCAGGCCGGATAGAGCCTACATTTGTACTCAAGACATTTGCCAAAGGTGCAGATGGGGTGCTTCTTTGTGGCTGTCACCCGGGCGACTGCCATTATCAGGAAGGGAATTACCGGTGTCTCAGGAGATATGAGTTGTTGCAGAAATACATCACCCAGATGGGTATTGAGACTGAGAGACTTAAACTTGAGTGGATAAGCGCCAGTGAGGGTAAACAATTTGCTGAATTGATAGACAGTTTTACAGAAACTGTTACAGAACTGGGACCATCTAAAATAAAAGAAACGCTGAACATCTTAACATAGATTAAATTTTGTGCCATGGAAGGATCAAAGCCAAAACTTAAACTTGCCGTTTATTGGGCTTCTGCCTGCGGTGGTTGCAGTGTATCAGTTCTGGATGTGCACGAGAAGCTTTTTGATGTAATAGAGGCTGCCGATTTTGTATTTTGGCCTCTTGCTTTGGATATTAAATACAAAGATGTCGAAGAAATGCCTGATAATTATATTGATGTCACACTTTTTAATGGCGCGGTCAGAAACAGCGAAAACGAGCATATGGCCAATCTCTTAAGAAAGAAAAGTAAAATTCTTGTTGCCTATGGCAGCTGCTCACATCTCGGTGGTATTCCAGGACTGGCTAATTTTTCAACCAAAGAGGATATATTCCGGAGGGTTTATGAAGAAAGTGAATCAACAATTAACACTGAAAAAATAAGACCTCTCTCTGAATATAAAGTAAAGGAAGGCCTGCTTGAGATACCTGTTTTTTATAATGACGTCCGTTCTCTTTCACAAACAGTAGAGGTTGATTATTATATTCCCGGTTGTCCTCCACAGACAGAAAGGCTTCTCGATGTATTTGGTGTAATAGTTAGCGGAGCTGAACTTCCTCCTAAGGGTTCCGTTATCGGAGCAGGAACCAGGGCTCAATGCGATGAGTGTACCAGGAAAAAAACAGAGAATAAGCATATAAAGAAGTTTTATCGTCCATGGGAAATATCAGATGATGGCGAAACCTGCTTTATGGAGCAGGGCGTTATATGCATGGGACCTGCGACCAGAGAGGGATGTGGTTATCGATGTATTAAAGGCAATGCTCCGTGCCGTGGCTGCTACGGACCTACACCCGGTGTAACTGACCCCGGAGCTAAAATGATGTCAGCGATTGCAAGTATTATAGATGAAAAGGAACCGGAAGAAATTAACAGGGTCATCGAGGATATTGTTGACCCGGCCGGATTATTTTACAGATTTAGCCTGCCTGTCTCACTAATAAGGAGAAAATTATCATGAAAAGAATCACGATTGACCCGATCACGCGACTCGAAGGTCATGGTAAAATAGAAATTTTTCTGAACGATGACGGAGAAGTTGACAATGTATATTTTCAGGTTCCGGAACTAAGAGGATTTGAAAAATTCTGCGAGGGAAGACCAGTAGAAGAACTCCCTGCAATCGTTGCAAAAATATGCGGAGTCTGCCCAGGTTGTCATCATATGGCTTCAGGAAAAGCTGTTGATGCTGTATTTGGTGTCGAACCTCCGCCAACAGCTAAAAAACTCAGGGAACTTTTCTATATGGCACATTTTGTCCATAGTCATACCGCCAATTTTTATGCACTGGCTGCACCGGATTTTGTTTTAGGCCCCGATGCACCCGCATCTAAAAGAAACATTCTAGGAGTAATTGAAAAGGTTGGTAAGGAAATCGGAACTGAAGTAATTAAACAGCGTCGCCTGGCGCAGGAAATACAGGCTCTTCTTGGCGGACACCAGACTTTTGTTGTAATGAATATCCCTGGTGGTGTACGAAGAGGACTTTCCGTAAAAGAGCGTGATGATATTGTTGAGAAAGCAAAAGGGTTCGTGGAATTCGCAAAGTTCTCTCTCAATGTTTTTCAAGATTTCGTGCTTGATAATAAACAGTATGTCGATATTATACTTAACGGTCCATATTCCCTGAAACTTCACTCAATGGGCCTCGTTGATGCCAATAATAAGGTTAACTTTTACGATGGGAAAGTGAGGGTGGTGGATACAGAAGGAAAAGAGTTGTACAAATATTCACCAACCGAGTATCTCGATTATGTAGCGGAACATGTCGAGCCATGGACTTATCTTAAGTTCCCTTATCTTAAAAAGATTGGCTGGAAAGGATTTACCGAGGGGCAGAATTCAGGAGTTTACCAGGCCACACCATTATCAAGGTTGAATGCAGCTGATGGCATGGCTACTCCTCTGGCACAGAAAGAGTACGAACGCATGTACAGCACGCTTGGAGGCAAACCCGTTCATGCAACGCTTGCTATGCACTGGGCAAGGCTTGTGGAGCTTTTATATTCTGCCGAAAGATGTCTGGAGCTCGCTCGGGATAATGATATTACCGGTAAAGAATTACGGGCACAGCTCGGGCCAATTCCAGGTGAAGGTGTAGGAATCGTAGAAGCCCAGAGAGGTACTCTCACACACCATTATTTCACAGACAACAAAGGAATTGTTACCAAAGTAAATCTTATTGTTGGAACAACAAATAATCATGCAGCAATTAGTATGTCGATAAAAAAAGCTGCTGCTGGTCTGATCAAAAAAGGAGTTGAAGTGACCGCTGGCACTCTGAATATGATCGAAATGGCTTTCAGGGCATATGACCCATGTTTTTCATGTGCTACACATAGTCTTCCGGGAGAAATGCCAATGATTCTTGAAATTCGTGACGCCAAAGGAGAATTGACGCAGCGTGTGGTAAGAAATTAATACCCTTCGGCTTTAAATGATTTATTAGATAATCAATAATAATAAATATGCGAGTAGGAGTCTTTTTCTGTCAGATGGATGAAAGCGCGGATCTAAATATTGATTCCATTGCAAAATATGCTGCAAATCTTCCGAATGTTGATATTGTCCAGATCCTGGGGATAAAACCTCATCCTGATGTGAAAACTCTTAATGAAATCATCAGGACAAACAACCTTGAAAGGATTGTTATAGCAGGAGATATGCCCGGTTACTATAAGCCGGCTTTTACCAAAGCGATGGTAATGGCAGGAGCCAATACAGATGAAATTCGTCTTGCCTCTTTCAAGGAACACGGTGCAAGAGGGGAACAGGCAATGGATCGTGCCAAAGCTATAGTAGCCTGTGCAACCATGGCTGTTCCTTTCCCGCTCGCGGCCATTCCAGTCGGGAATCCGGTCAATCGCTCAACACTTATTATCGGAGGCGGCATAGCCGGAATACAATCTGCTCTCGAGATAGCTGACGCAGGTAAACCGGTTTATCTTGTTGAACAGACCGGAACAATTGGAGGTCATATGGCTATGTTTGACAAAACGTTCCCAACATTGGATTGCGCTGCCTGTATCCTGACTCCTAAAATGGTTACAGTCGGACAGCATGAGATGATCGAACTGTTGACCAAATCCAAGGTGGTGGCTGTTACTGGTAAACCGGGAGCTTACCATGTGAAGATAAAACAAAGTGCAAGGTTTGTTGATGTCAAATCGTGTGTTGCATGTAATCAATGTGTGGAAGTTTGCCCTGTTAAGGTAGAAAGTGAATTCGACGCCGGAATATCATTGAGGAAAGCAATTTATATCCCCTTTCCACAGGCTGTTCCCAATGCGTACCTTGTCGATGCTACAAAATGCACTTATATCCTTTCTGGTGGTAAAAAGTGTGGCGTGTGTGCAAAAAAATGTCCCAAGGAATGCATTAATCTGAACGAAACAGACCATTTTATCGATATAGAGGTTGGAAATATTATTCTGGCCATAGGATATGAGCTTATGGATGTCAGCAAAATTGAACAGTATGGATACGGCGTATATCCTAATGTTCTGACTTCACTTGAATTTGAGCGTCTAACTAATGCTTCAGGAACTACAGGCGGGAAAATTGTCACTAAAACCAAACGTTTTAATAAAAAAACAGAAAAGGATGAATGGGTCTTTTCACCCGATGGTATCCCGCCAAAAAGTGTTGCCATAATTCACTGCGTTGGATCCAGAAATAAAAAATACAATGCTTACTGCTCAAGGGTCTGCTGTATGTATTCCCTGAAATTTGCTCATCTGATAAAAGAGAAGATCCCTGATGTTACGGTTTATGAGTTTTATATCGATATGCGTGCATTCGGAAAAGGGTATGAGGAATTTGCTGACCGTATCAAGGAGGAAGGGACTTTAATAATTCGCGGACATTCGGCTAAAGTTACCATGAATAACGGTCAGATGGTTGTCCGGGGTGAGGATATTATTAATGACAGATTGGCTGAATTCAATGTTGATATGGTTGTACTTGCAGTTGGTCTTATTCCTTCCTCAGGCACAAATGAATTGATTAAGATGCTGGATATCAGCAAGGATTCTGACGGATGGTTTTCAGAATTGAATTACAACGGCAGCCCGACTGATACTGAAAAAGGGGGTATATATGTGGCCGGTATGTGCCAGGGCCCAAAGGATATTCCCGATACAGTGGCCCAGGCTTCTGCTGTCGCCGCCGGTGTACTTAGAAGCCTCACAACCAAAAGAGGTATTGGGCATATGAGCAGTATACCACTCAGTGAAATAGAAGCAAAAGCTAAGAGTATTCAAACAGTATAAAAATCTTACCATGGCAATTAGAGTTAACCCCGGATTCATAAATGCGCTGGATCGTTTTGGCAAGGAAAATATACAATTATGTTATCAGTGCGGTGATTGTTCTGCTGTTTGTCCACATGCTGACGAATTTTACAGATTCCCGCGTAAACCCATCCGTCTGTTACAAATGGGACTGGAAAAGAAGTTAGAAACCACGCTTGAACCATGGCTATGCTATTATTGTGGCGACTGCTCGGATTTATGTCCAAGGGATGCTAATCCGGGAGACACCATGATGATATTACGAAGGTACCTAACATCAGTATATGACTGGACCGGGTTGTCGAAGAAATTCTATACATCACACTGGTGGGAATTTGGTGCTGTACTCTTAATAGGGATCTTTATAGCTCTTCTTTTCTCTGTTTTCAATCCTCATGGAATTGTGACCACTCTGACACCCGACGGCGGAGTAAAGGTAAACGAAATGTTCCCTGTCGGGATAGTGAACATTGGGGCGCATATTATGCTGATCTCTATAGCCAGCTTCCTTATTGCAAATATTATCCATATGTGGTATCTGACACTTCTGAAGGATAAGTCTTTAAAGATACCTTTCAGGCTTTATATAACTAATTTGTACCAAATTATCGTTCATTTCTTCACCCAGAAGCAATTCAGTAAATGCAAAGACAGAAGTTACTGGTTTTTTCACTGGATTTTAATGTCGGGATATGTTTTGATGTTTGCCCTTATAGTGGGGAATCTGAAATGGTTTCAAACTGAAAAAATATATTCCTGGTATGAACCACAGAGGATACTGGGTTATTATTCAACTTTAGGTTTAATTGCTGGCCTGGTTTTTTTCAGCTGGGGCCGGATTAAAAAAATAGGACAGAAATTCAAATTTTCACATTTAAGTGACTGGATTTTTATCATCCTGTTATTTATGACAACCGTTTCGGGGATTCTTTTACACATATTCAGGATCGAAGGCATGCCGGTTGCTACATATTATACTTACATTATTCATATGGCTGTACTCGTTCCGATGCTCTGTGTAGAGGTACCATTCTCCAAATGGTCACACCTTGCCTACAGGCCTTTTGCTATTTATTTCGCAGAGATAAAAAAATCCGCGATGCTAATAGGAAAAAAGAACAACTTATAAAAAATGAATAAGAAAAATGGCTGATAAAGTAACATTACCAAGAATAGGAGTTTATATCTGCTGGTGCGGAACCAATATAGCAAAAATAGTCGATGTTGAAGCAGTTGTCCGATTCGCATCCGGTCTGCCAAACGTTGTTCTTTCCAAAAGCTATAAATACATGTGCTCCAATCCCGTCCAGGAAATGATCACTCAGGATATCAGGGAGCATAAACTTGATCGCGTGGTTGTCGCTGCCTGCAGCCCAAATATGCATGAGCGGACTTTTCGAAGTGCTCTGAGATCAGCTGGCTTGAATCAGTATCTTTTCGAAATGGCCAATATACGTGAACAATGCAGCTGGGTACATACTGATCCCGTTGAGGCAACCGAAAAAGCCAAGGCTCTTGTCAGTGCAGCCATTTCACGTGTTGAGCTCCATGAGTCTCTCGAAACCATGTCGGTTGATATGTGTCCTAATGTTCTTGTTATAGGAGGAGGCATTACAGGTATGACCGCTGCTCTCGAACTTGGGGATTCAGGTTACACTGTTTATCTGGTTGAAAAAGATGACCATCTTGGAGGTAACCTTGCACGCGTTGATCTTACGGCACCATATCTTTATTCTGCCCGTGATCTATTAACGGAAAAAATAATGCGAATAAAGGATAACAGAAAAATCATAGTCTACCTTGAATCAAAAGTGACAGAGGTCACAGGTTTTATAGGCAACTTTAAAGCATCAATTCAATCCTACGACAATAAATTTAACTATCCCGGAAGGAAGATTAACGTGAAGATCGGAAATGTCGTTGTATGCACAGGTTATAAGGAATTCGACGCATCACGGATAGTTCACTATGGATACGGGAAATTGCCGAATGTCATTACCTCCTTCGAACTGGAAAAGATGATACGTGCCGGAAGTATTGAAACAAAGGAAGGTAAAGTACCAAAATATGTCGCTATTATTCATTGTGTCGGGAGCCGGACAAAGGAATTTCATACTTATTGCTCACGAGTCTGCTGCATGACCGCATTAAAATATGCTTCTGAGATCAAATCTGCAAACCCCGATTGTTATATTTCAGATGTTTATATTGATATGCATGCTTTCGGGAAAGGGCATGAGGATTTCTACCGTAAGTCATCAGAAGCCAAAACATTGTTCCTGATGTATGAAAAAGGCGATAGACCAGTGATTCATAAGGCGGATCCGAAAGATGACTGTGAAATGCTGATAGAAGTCAATGAAAAACTTTCAGGCGAACATATTGAAATTCCGGCTGATCTGGTAATACTTATGGTAGGGATGGAAGCCCGCGAAGATTCTAATGAAATAGCCCGTCTTGTAAATATAAGCCAGGACAAAGATGGATGGTTCATCGAGAGTCATCCAAAACTTGAACCGGTTGCAACAACTACTGACGGAATATTTATTGCCGGAACATGTGTCGCTCCAAAAGATATTCCTGATTCTGTTGCTCAGGCAAGAGCAGCTGCGGCACGGATACTGGCAAGAATTGCAAAAGGGAAAATCGAGGTTGATGCAGTTTATTCAGAAGTAAATGAGGAGCTATGCTCGGGATGCCGCTTCTGTAACCAGCTTTGCCCCTATAGCGCTATAGAATTCAATGAAGAAGAAAGACATAGTCATATAATAAGCGCTTTATGCAAAAGCTGTGGCGTTTGTGTTGCAGCCTGTCCATCATCGGCAATCAAGGGCCGGCATTTTACAGATCAGCAGTTAATTGCACAGGTGGATGGACTATTCAGAGTCTGATAATTGGTATAATAATTATTAATTGTATTTACATATTTGGAATTCCCGAACTTATGGTTTCGGATATTGATTGATTTTTTTGTATCGTTCTCTTAACCAATAATACCAATTTTCAAGTCCTTCTCCGCTTTTTACCGACATATCAAAAAACTGTAAATGATGATTTATTCTTAATGCGAACTCTTTGCATTTATTTACATTAAAATCAACGTATGACAGCAAATCTGTCTTATTAATTATACATATATCTGAAGTATAAAATATCGTTGGATATTTTAGTGGTTTGTCGTTTCCCTCTGCAACACTGATAATTACAACCCGGAATGATTCCCCTAAATCAAACGATGAGGGACATACAAGATTACCAACATTTTCTATAATTAAAACGGAATGATCAACTATCTCAAGTTTTGTAATAGCCTTGTTTATCATTTCTGCATCCAGATGACATCCATTTCCTGTATTTATCTGAACAACCGGTGAACCTGCATTATGAATACGTTCAGCATCAAGAGTCGTTTGCTGGTCACCTTCGATTATGAAAAATTTCATTTCATTGCCCAGATCTTTAATGGTTCTCTCAAGAAGGCATGTCTTTCCTGATCCTGGTGAACTGACTAAATTTAATGCTAAAATATTTTTTGCCTCAAGATAACCCCGGTTTCTTTCCGCAATTAAATTATTCTTTTGAAGAATATCCTGATTAATAATGATTTTTTGAGAATGATGCTCGTTTTCATCATCATGGTTATGGTTATGATTATGATATGAATCATCCCCTCTTAGACGATTTATTTCTTCGCCGGGCCTTATAACGGTATATGAACTATTGCTTTGACCACAACCACAATTATCACACATAATCTTTCCAGGGCATTAATTTATTTGGATTAATTTAGTTGTCCTTTCGCAGTTAAAATCATAAAAACATTAAAGAAACTTACATAAATTTTATCCACAATCTATATTAGCTCAATTAAAAAACATTCAACGATTTTACTCTTAATTCCTGTCCCTGAATAATTTGAAAATTAAATCGTTTGCATTCAGGACATTGTGAAAAAAAGCTATCCGTCACGAATTCTTTTGAGCAAATCAAACAACGCGCCAGTCCAGGAATTAATGTAAATATTGTTCTGGAATTTTCTAATATTGTTTCTTTTTTTGCTATTTCCATTACAAATTTAAGCGCATCAATTTCAACTCCTGATAACTCACCTACTTCAATTTCTATTTCATCAATTGCAGAAAGGTTATTTATTTTCGCCTGTTCACAAGCAATCTCAACAATATTCATTGCAATTGATAATTCGTGCATCAATAAAAAATTTAATAAAAGTAGATAATTTTCATATAAAAGTTTACAATAGTACCAGAATTCAAAAGATTTTTTGAAGGTAAATGGAACTTTCACTTTTTACCTGGAATTCAAACTAAAAAAATTGACTTTGGTGAAGATTTGTCGTACCTTGTAAAGAATGTTGCGGATAAGATTATTAAACAAATAAACAAACAGGAGGTGCATCATGGCTGTCGAATATCTTTGTAAAGTTTGCAGGGGTCATCTCAATGTGAAAACATCCATTATCCTTGCTGCCTCGAAACTCACTAACCGTTCACAGAGAGGGTTGATCTATTTAGATCCCGAAATCGGGAATTATACTCATACTACTCATCCGTCATTTCAGATCAAGGAAGGGGAAGAATACATATATTCCTGCCCGATTTGTGCTGCACAGTTAAATAGTATGAAATACCTGCATATGGTAAGGATCTTAATGATCGATGAAGATGGAAAAGAATACAATATTTACTTTTCCGGAATAGGGGGTGAAAAGTGTACTTATAAGATCAGAGGAAACAAGCTTGAGGAAAAGATAGGTCCTGATGTGAAGATCTACAAAAAATATTTTGAGGTGCCTGAGGAGGACAGAAAGTATCTGTAAAAATCGTGAACATTAAAATCAATCCTCAACTGGCACCCATACCTCTACCCGGGTACCAAGAGAATCTCCTTTCTCATCGTGCAAATCAATAATAAAGTGCCGTATGGGCTTTTTATTGATTTGATTTAGAATATCAAAGAATTCACCTGTAAGTCTCAGACCTTTACCTGTAGATGTAGACTGGCCTTCGGCTTTTGCTCTTCCTATCCCATTATCTTCAACAGAAAGAATAAGATAGTCCTTATCCTTCTCAGCCATTATTTTCAGAATTCCTCCTTCAGCTAGCGACATTATTCCATGTTTAATTGCATTCTCTGCAAATGTATGCAAGACAAGTTTGGGAACCTGCTCCCTCTGGCTAACATTGTCTCCTATAATTATTTCATAGTTGAATTTATCACCGAATCTGAGCTTTTCCAGATCGAGGTAGGTGGTTACAAACTCAAGTTCTTCTCCAAGGCTCCGATAAATCCTGTCAGCGTCGTTAATCAGACCTCTGAGTAATTGTGTGAACTTATTCATATAGTCATAAGCTAAATGACGATCCTCAAGGTATATCAGAGATGCGATTGAATTTAGAGTATTGAAGGTAAAATGAGGATCCAGCTGCGACTTAATTCCCTGTAATTGAAGCGTCACGAGTCGGCGGTTTACACTTTCTTTTTGAACCACCTGCAGAGTATTTATTCTTTTTATCAGAATTATAAACAAAAGGAACAACAGGTAAATTCCTGGATATGCCAGATAACCAAGGTAATAATAATAGTTGCTTTTAAGCATCAGGAAGTAACCATAACCTCCACCTGCATTTAAAAATATTTTACTCACCTGGTCTTTAGATGAATAATGAGAAAACCTGAAAATCTGTTCGATCCCTTTAAGATTAGCCTCAGCAATCTTTTGCAAATCTGCATTAAAAATGACCAGTTTTTTTTCATCCTGAGAATAAATAAGCAATTCATCTTCACCGTCAAAATTAATATCGACTTTATAAGTTCTGATTGCAGAATTGAATGAAGAGTTGACTCTCTTTATCACTTCCAGATAATTATTGAGCTCAATAATATTGTTACTTACAAGGTAAATTCTGTCCATGTTCCTGTTTTTTAAAACAACTATGTTTGAGTAAGGTTTTAAGCCCAAATCGCTGAATAGTCGTTCCCGGATCATTTTACCATCTAAAGAAAAAATCATAATTCTCGGTTTAAGTACTGATGTATCCGCCGATCCCGTTATATGAGTTGCTACATAGACTTTGAAGCCGTCTTTTGCATAAACTTCTGTTTCCAATTGATTGGTAAGCCCCGGAAACTCTACAGGTGGAAATTTTAATTTTAAACTATCATTAAATACCATTAGCCAGCTACTCCAGTCGGTAAAAGGGAACCATGTTTTAGAATTCCCTGATGCCCCTGTCAATCCGAAGATTTCAGGCCTGCCATCTCCATCAGCATCAAACATCTTTGGAAATTGAGTGATCACACCTGTTAACTGACTCGTTCTCACTTTCCTGTTAACAATATCATAGGAATAAATCCGTCGTGGCTCCACACCAAAACCTGTCTGAATACTGAAAAAAAGTTCATCTTTTCCGTCTCCGTTTGTATCAAAAAAGCCAGCCGGCCATATAATAGACGTTACCTTTCCATTTATAACCCTGATTTTTGTAATGTAAATATGATCTGATTTTATCCCCTTGGGATCAAAAAACTCATTAATATTCAGGAACAATGAATCATCTTTATATGTAAAAATGTAAATCTCCTTATATTTGTTATGATTAAAATTACCAAAGAAAAAGTCCGACATATCCAGGTTGATGCTATCCGGCAAATTCCACTGATCATAAACCTGCATATCATTATTAAGCACCAGTATATGATAATAAGGGAGCCCTTTGCCTGAACGGACAACTTCTGAAATAGAGTCTGAATTCAGATCTTCATAAACATTTATAGAAGAGGCTTTATCAACCTGTTCGACCTGCAATCTGGACCTTGTGCCTAAAGGCGTAAGAAAGCATATGACTAAAATTGCTGGAATCACTGCCAGGAAACAGGAAGAATAGATGACTTTTTTTAATATGGAACCAATTTTCATGGTTTAAATAATGTCCAGGTCTTTCAGATGCTGCCTGGGTATTTTTACAGTTACTGATTCTGAATTTCTCACAAGCACGATTGTGCATTCTTTTCGATCCAGCATTGTAATATATTCAAAATTAATAATATACGAACGTCCAACTCTGACAAACCCATTCTTCGGAAGCAGTTCTGCCACTTTTCCAAGGTTCATGGAACAAAGATGATGTTTCTTCCCTGTACATACAGAAGTATAGTTTCCTTCGGCTTTACAGAATAAAATGTCGGCAGGATTAATAAATAAAGTTCCTGTCCGTGTGTTGACCCTTATTCTTGTCAAACGTTCATGTGTTTCACTTTTTTTTACAGGTTGTTCAATCTCATTAGTTTCATTCATCTTATCAATAAATCTTGCTAAACATTGGTTTAATTCCTTACGGTTCACCGGTTTAAGAAGGTAATCAAAGGCCTGGTTTTTAATTGCTTTAATAGCATACTGATCATAGGCTGTGACAAAAACAATTTTCTGTAATTTATATCCCTGGGGTAAATCCTGAATGAAAGCAAAACCATCTTTCCCTGGCATTTTAATATCGAGAAAGATTATATCCGGTTCAAATCGGCTCATTTCAGCATAAGCCGTGTCCACTGACTGAGCCAATCTGATATTTTTAAATAAAAGAGTTTCTTCCAGTAGCTTAGTAAGTAGTATTCTGGCATTATCTTCATCATCAATGATTAATGCATTCAATTTAGGCTCCATATATCAGGCATTTTAGACTTTTCAGGTTAAATGTACGAAAAGTTATCAAATCTTAAATCTCTCTCAGAGAGTTTTTTGAATCTTTTAGTTTTCTGATATTTTGTATTGATTTTTGAAAGCCTGGGCAGTATCCTGATTTGTTTTTTACTTTCGTGAAATAATCCTATTTTTGTCACTCTTGTAACAAACTTTAATTACAATTTAAATGAATATTGATATCAATCAAAGAGCGGCAGATAACATTCGCATTCTAGCGATGGCAATGGTGGAAAAATCTAAATCAGGACATCCGGGAGGTGCAATGGGTGGTGCGGATTTTATCCACATACTTTTTTCAGAGTTCCTGAATTTCAATCCGGATGATCCTTCATGGATAAATCGTGACAGATTCTTTCTCGATCCCGGACATATGTCGCCAATGCTATATTCTATACTTACTCTGACAGGTCATTTTACTGTCGAGGAACTAAAGAATTTCCGTCAGTGGGGAAGCCCGACACCAGGTCATCCCGAACTCAATATAATGAAAGGAATTGAAAACACATCAGGTCCGCTCGGACAGGGACATACGATGGCTGTTGGAGCAGCAATTGCTGAACGGTTTCTTGTAGCCAGGTTCGGGGAACTGTTTGCTCATAAGATATTTACCTACATTTCAGATGGAGGTGTTCAGGAAGAGATTTCACAGGGAGCAGGCAGACTTGCCGGTTTTCTGGGTCTTGGCAACCTTATCATGTTTTACGATTCAAATGATATCCAGCTTTCAACTGAAACCAAAGCTGTAACTGTCGAAGACACCGGTATGAAATACACAGCATGGGGATGGAATGTAATAAGGATTGACGGAAATGATCAGAACCAGATCAGAATGGCGCTCACCTCAGCTGTCAATCAAAAAAATAAACCAACAATTATTATCGGGAAGACTATTATGGGTAAAGGGCTTCTTGATAATGAAGGAAAGAGCTTTGAAAGGAAAACCTCAACGCACGGAATGCCTGTAAGTGAAGCCGGTGGTTCTTTTGAAAAGTCACTTCTTAATCTTGGAGGCGATATTTCAGATCCCTTTAAAATCTTTGAAGAAGTTCGTGAATTTTATGATAAAGTGCTTGAAACCAGGAAGGAATCAGCTTCAGAATGGAGAAAAGCAAAAAATGAATGGGCGGACAAAAACAGGGAACTGGATAAGAAACTTAATTCTTTTTACTCACTGGAATTGCCTGATATTGATTTCAAATCTATCGTCCAGAAAGAAGGGTCTGCGACACGAGCCGCATCCGCAGCTGTTCTTGGTGTACTGGCGAAAAAGATTGAAAATATGATTGTCTCTTCAGCAGACCTGTCAAACTCAGATAAAACAGACGGATTTCTGAAAAATACTCATGCTTTTACAAAGGGTGACTTCACAGGAGCTTTTCTTCAGACAGGCGTTTCTGAACTTACCATGGCTGCCGTAATGAACGGAATGGCTCTTCATGGTGGAATTATTCCGGCATGCGGGACATTCTTTGTTTTTTCAGATTTCATGAAACCGGCAGTAAGGCTTGCCTGTCTTATGGAATTGCCTGTGAAATACATCTGGACTCATGATGCTTTCCGCGTTGGGGAAGATGGACCTACCCACCAACCTGTTGAACAGGAAGCTCAATTGAGACTGATGGAGCATCTTAAAAACCATCATGGCGAGAACAGTATGATTGTATTACGGCCGGCAGATTCAGCTGAGACAACTGTTGCCTGGAAAATGGCCCTTGAAAATAAAAAAACTCCAACTGCCCTGATACTTTCTAGACAGAATATTAAAGATCTCCCTTCAGAAGTCAATAACAGATACTCTGAAGCATTACAATCTGAAAAAGGTGCCTATATCGTTCAGGATTGCAAAGGGAAACCTGACATTATTCTTGTTGCCAGTGGATCGGAAGTTGCTACACTTATTGAAGGAGCTCAGCTTTTAAGGAATGATGCTCTGAATGTCCGGATCATCTCTGCTCCCTCAGAAGGGCTGTTCAGGAATCAACCCGATAGTTATAAGAAATCTATTATGCCGGAAAATGTTCCGATATTCGGACTTACGGCAGGATTATCAGTCACACTTCAAGGGCTGGTAGGGCCAAATGGAGTTGTATGGGGAATGAATAGTTTTGGTTATTCAGCCCCATATAAGGTTCTCGATGAAAAGTTAGGATTCACAGCAGATAATGTTTACAAACGGGTGAAAGAGTATCTGGCTAAGGTTGAAGGTTGAGGTTGAGGTTGAGGTTGAGGTTGAGGTTGAGGTTCATTTTCATTATTTAATTTTCCAATGGCAGTGAAAAAGAGAAGGTTGAACCTTGCCCTACACTACTTTCTACCCAAATTTTACCGCGATGTCTTTCAATGAATTCTTTGCATAGCAATAATCCAAGCCCGGTGCTCGTTTCTCCTTCCGTACCAGGTCTGCTCGTCTTTTCATCAATCTGGAACAGTTTGTCTCTCAGTTCGGGGGCCATACCAATTCCGAAATCACTAATTTTAACTACAACATAATGATCACCATTATAGTTAGCCGTTACATTTACCTTTCCTCCTGAAATCGTAAATTTAATTGCATTTGAAATCAGGTTGCGGATAATTGTTTCAAACATATGAGTGTCAGCGCGAATCTCCAATTCACCAGGTATGGAAATTGTCAAGCCGATTCTTTTTTCCCGTGCAGATTCCCATAAGACATCAATAGATGCTTCGATTTCTTTTTTAAGATTTAGATTTTCAGGGACGAAATCCATTGCACCTCGTCTCAATCGAGACCATTCAAGGAGATTTTCGAGCAGACCGTATATGTTTGAAGCCGATGTCTTCATGCTCATAGTTATGTCCTTAATCTCTTCCAGATCCATGTTCTGGATTTCTTCAGTCAGTATCTGGGTGGCATCAACAAATGCACTTAAGGGCCCTCTGAGATCCTGGTAAGTTTTTCTTCTTTTAAAATTGATTGTCCCGTTTTAATAATTGTTTGTTCATCCTCAAATGCCTGGCTGGCAGCCTGTTCAGTAAAATAATCAAAATCTGATTTTCCAATCACATGTTCAGGATCACTTAATCCAAATGAATTCGCATGAGATTTGTTAGTTCTGATAAACTTGCTATTCAGGTCTTTGAAATAGACATGGTCGCTAAGGTTATTCATCAGGGCGTTTATCAGGAATTGTTCTTTTGCCAGTGCTTCTTCCGCCTTCTTACTGACCGTTATATCCCTGACAACAGTAAGAATATGAGGTACACCATTCAGATCAATTAAGGATGCTGATAATAATCCAGAAACAATATTCCCGTCTTTTGAAAGAAAGTCTGCTTCAAAGTCTTTAACATTCCCTCCGGATTCAAGCTCCTTTACAAGATTCTCACGATCCTCAGGGTTAACCCAGATGTTCATTTCAAGTGAGGACCTGCCAATTGTATCATTCTCAGTGTAGCCAAGGATCTTTGTGAACCCATCATTAACAGAAACATACATTCCATCTGAGAGACGATTGATATTAATCGCATCAGGACTGTTCATATAAGCTAGCCTATACTTTTCACAGTTTTTCCTTATCTTCTCTTCTGACTGACGGAGATCACTGATTTCTTTCTCATATATTTCTTTCATTGAATTATATTCACTCTGTAAATCTTTGCGCTCTTTCATAAATTCTTCCTCCAGATTTTCCATGCTGTTCATATAATTTCTAATTTCAAACTAGCCTGGTTAAAAGTCTTATTCAGGTTGATTTTACAAATTCAAAAATAAAAATAAAAGAAGATCCCTCTAAATGAAAGGCAATATAATAATATATTTCAGGAACTCTAATTGGTTTTCTATATGAAACTTCGGATTTATCTTGAACTTCTGAAAGGCTGAAATACAAATTTTATAAGAATTCAGGATGAAATCTTAATGAACTCTGATATTTTTTCAAGCAGACTTTTTTTGTTTATTGGTTTACTTAGATATCCATCACACCCTGAAGCCATTATTCTCTCCTCATCGCCCGACATTGCATAAGCTGTTATGGCAATAATACAAACATTTTTATTGATCAGTTTTATTTGTTTTGTGGCCTCAAATCCATCAATCTCTGGCATCTTCATATCCATAAGGATCAATTTTATGTCGGGATTGGCTTTAAATAGTTCAATAGCTTCTCTCCCATTTGCTGCATGCAAAATTTTTGCACTGGTCGCCATGGTTAGCAGCGCATTAAGAAAATAGAAATTTGTTTCATCATCTTCCGCAACCAGAATCATAGATCCTGGTATAACCTTCCGGGCTTTTTCTCTGGCGGATCCGGATAATGAAACTTTTGCATCTTTCTTTATCGGAATTGTGAGGAAGAAACATGATCCTACTCCTAATTCCGATTCCACCCTGATCTTTCCTCCAATTATTTCAGACATTCCTTTTGCTATAGACAACCCCAGTCCGCTCCCCTCTGTAACATTTTGAGAACCACGATCTTCTTTTGCAAATCTGTCAAATATCTTGTTAAAGGAATCCAATCCAATTCCTATTCCCGAGTCCTTCACAAAGAATTCAAGTTGCTCTTCATTCCTGTTAAAACCAAAATGTATACTTCCTTTTTCTGTAAACTTTATGGCGTTATTAAGAAAATGAGACAAGATCTTCCGGACAATTTCAGGATCAGAGTTTACCGATAAATCATCAGATTGCCCTGGTATATCCAAAAACAAATCCAACCTCCTGTTTGAACAAGCCGGCTCATAATTATTAAAGATTTTCCTGAGAAATAAAGCCGGAAAAAAGTCTTTATTATGAACAGGCATATTCCCCGATGTTATCAGGGAGATATCCATGTAATTTGTAATAGTATTCAGTAGCCGATCGCTACTTTCTAACAGCATCGCATAGGATTCTTTTTTCTCCTCAACTGTCAATTCGTTTTGAAACACTATCTCTGCAAAACCAAGAATTCCGTTCAGAGGTGTCCGCACTTCGTGAGAGATATTATTCAAAAATTCTGTCTTAAGTCTGTCACTCTCTTCAGCTTTTTCCTTTGCGAGTTTGAGTGCTTCAGTTACACGCTTACGGTCAGTCATGTCGCGGGCACTACCAATGATTTTTTCCGGTCGTCCATTGGCATCAAGAAAAATCTTCGAAGAAAGAGAACATGGGATCAACGAACCATCCACATTTTTTAACATAATCTCGAAATCCGAAACGGTTCCTTCTTTCGCTATTCTTGATACTAATGCAGATCGTTCATCTGGGTCAGAATAGAAATCATAGATGGACTTCCCGATCAACTCTTTTCTCCGTAACTGACCATGGGATAAAAACTCAATTGAAGGACTTATCTCAAGGATGGTACCATCTATTGCTGTTTCATAGAAAAGGTCCTGGACATTTTCAAAGATTCTACGGTACTTTTCTTCACTTACTTTGAGCGATTCTTCAGCATTATGACGATCGGTGATATCAGTAAAATTCTCGAGAAGCAATAATCGGCCGTGCAATGTTATTTTAACTACCGACTTAAGAATTGGAATTCTATTACCTTCTTTATTTATCAGTACACGATCAGAGTTATTAATAAATTGCTGAAGATCTGTAATCGGGCATTTTCCTTCTTCAGCCGGGCAAATGAATTTGTGGCAAATGCTGCCAATAATTTTTTCTTTCGTTTCACCAATCAGTCTCACTGCTGCCATATTTGTATCCACAATTGTGTGGGTTTCCGGATCAATAATTACTATTCCGGTAGATATCCCGTCGAGGATAAAACGCAAACTGGCTTCGCTTTCAGCTATAGCTTCTTCCGACTTCCTGTGAACAGTAATATCAGTAATTGTACCTATATAACCAATTATTTTATCATTATTCCATTCAGCTACGGCATCTCCTATAACCCAAACTATATTCCCATCAGATCTCAGAAAGCGATATTCAGCTTTAGAAGATTCCTTCAATTGAGTATCCGTTTTCCATTTTCCTTCCAATTGTTCCCTGTCATCAGGATGCACTGCCCTAAGCCATCCAAAACCAACTGCTTCTTCATATGTCAGGCCTGATAATTCCATCCATTTGGGGTTTACATAAGTTGTATAACCGTCCGGTCTGGTTCTGAATATCCCTACCGGAGAAACCTGAGCCAAAGTCTGAAATAAGTGCTGACTTGCTGTTAACGCTTCCTCGGACTTTTTCCTCTCGGTTATGTCAAGAACAATAAATGTAACTCCCTTCGTATGGTCATTTTTATCAAGAGGAGCCGAACTTATGATTACATTAAGAATTTCCTTGCCTTTGCATTTAAATTTTGTTTCAACTGTTCCTGTGCCTTTTTCTGATATCTGCTGGTATTTTTCTTTCCCTGCATTTAAAAATTCCTCGGTGGATGAATACAAAATCTCAGAAGATTTTCCAATAAGTTCACTTCTGGTATACCCTGTCATATTGCAGATTGCATCATTTACTTCGATCAGTTTGCCGTTGACAAGAAGTCCAATTCCGACCGGAGCAGCTCTGAAAATACTCTGGAGCTTCTCCTCGTTTTCTATCAGAAGCAATTCTGATGCTCTTTTCTCCTTATTAATCTGTACCTGCTCAAGTGCCTCTTTTACTGCAAAAGGTAATCTTGTCATATGTTCTTTGATAATATAATCCTGTGCGCCTGCTTTAATACATTCAACGGCAGTTTTTTCATTAACAGATCCGGTATAAAGGATGAATGGTATTTCCGGATCAAATCCTTTCGCTATCTGAAGAGCCTGCAAACCATTAAATGAAGGCATCATATAATCCGAAATGATCAGGTCAGGCTTGAACTCATTAAGAGCTTTGATAAGATCCACCCGGGTGCAAACCGTTGTATGATCGAACCTTAATTTCTCTCTTCGCAGCTCAAGTACTGCCAGATCTACATCAGAAGTAAGATCTTCAATAAAAAGAATTTTTAACAGATTCTTTTGAATCATTTTATCGGTTTTTTATGTTGATTAGTTCCAAGAGACCAGTGATTAGTTGACAAACACTAGTCATCTTCCATAAAATCAGATCTTTACATAATTAAAAATTTGAGTATCGGTTATCAATAACAAATTCAAAACAATTAATTATGAGATTCCTCGCTAACGCTCGGAATGACAGTATTTTATGTTGCATAAGGGAAGCAGTGGCGATTTGCTCAGCGAATCGCCACTGCTTCCCTATCACACTACACCAATTGATGTTGTCATTCCGA
>OCZT010000813.1_pt1 | contig 31728 bp, 26 predicted proteins | sample 1539031 | NCBI WGS metagenome assembly OCZT01 (sample SAMEA3539308, study PRJEB22396) | soil metagenome | biome: tundra; feature: field; material: soil | place: USA | collected 2010-05 | depth 0.15 m | reverse complement strand
CAAGTCCCATCATGGCAAAACTCTAAAACCATGTAGCGAGAAGCCGGGTTATCGTAGGAAAGGGTCTCTGCTGAATGAAGCGCAACTAAAGAGAAGAAGAAGTATGTATTGCGTAAACTTTAAAACATATCAATTCAGGACGCTTGGAAGAAGCAATACCTTAATGGTATATTCATTCAGGAAAGCCGTATGAGGGAAAACTTCATGTACGGTTTGACGAGGAGTCGAGGGAAACAGGATATGATAATCACTGCGCCCTTGCCCTACTCTACAGTATGACATAATCATAACTATATTCACTATCACAGGTTGACTCAATATCTCATTTGCCTATCAATAATGTGTTAATTAACACTCGGTTTTGACAAATAAGTCAATAATTATATACTGCAATATCAATAATTAATAAGCCTATATTTATCAACTTAGGAGGTAAATATGTACCGCTTTTTTCTTTTACCTATTCTAACATTCTGTTTGTTAGTAAGTATAACTCACACGCAAAATTATAATCTCAGCAATCCCAAAGTTCAATTACCTCCTGATTTGCAGCGCAGTTTTCTTAATAATAATCCTAATAAGCTTCTAAAACCTGCTCTCTACTTACCCGTACAAGTATTAATGGATGTTAACAGCAAAATTATCTATACCTATGATAGTCAGGGGAATAGGCTTACTGAACTTCACCAGACTTTTGCAAATAATACCTGGGGTGACATTATTAGAAATACATTTACCTATGATAATAATAGTTATCTGATTACATATCTGTCTGAAAACTGGACAAGCGGTGCATGGGTAAATAACTTAAGAAATTCCTTTACTCATGATATTCGGGGAAATTTCTTATCATATATGCAGGAAATATGGACGAACTATGCATGGGCAAATAGTAGTAGAAATACTTATACATATGATATTAATAATAATAGGCTTACCGGACTTAGTGAAAATTGGACCAGTAGCGACTGGACAAATACTTTTAGATTTACAAATACCTTTGATGGTAATAGTAATCTGGTTACAAATTTAACTGAGAACTGGTTATCGAATGCATGGAATTTAAGTAATCTGGTCACAAACACATTTGATAATAATCGTAATATGCTTACTTCTCTTAATCAAAACAGGGTAAGCGATGCATGGGTTAATTTTGATAGAACAACAAATACTTTTGATAGTAACCATAACAATCTAACCGATCTTCAGGAAAAATGGAATGGTAGTGCATGGGTATTTGCATACAGAGACACATATACTTATGATAATTCCAATAGTAAACTTACTGATCTTGGTCAGGGCTGGACGGGAAGTGCGTGGCAAAATGCTGGACTATACACTTATACAAATGATAATTCCGGTAACGTTCTTACAAATCTTTATGAAATATGGGTATCTAATGCCTGGTTGAATTATTCGAATAAAACATTTTCATACGACAATAACGGGAATTGTATTCTTGGAAATAGTTTTATTTGGAAAAATGCCACGTGGTCGGCTTATGGTGATTATATGTATCTATATTATAACACTCGTCAGGACTATTTGTATTATGATGCATCTGTTATCAATGTAATCTATACATCAATATCGGGAGTTGCCGGTGAGAATCTGAATATAAGACAGTTTAATTTGCAGCAGAATTATCCCAACCCCTTTAACCCTTCTACTACAATAAACTATTCCATTGCTAAAGAGGGTCAGGTTAAACTAAATGTTTATGATATACTTGGAAATAATGTCGCAACTATAGAGAATGAAAACAAACAACCTGGTAATTATTCAATTCAGTTTAATGCATCGGCACTACCAAGCGGAATTTATTTCTATAGGTTGGAATCAGTAGGATTTTCAGATACCAAAAAGTTTATATTATTGAAATAGTAAAAACCGAATTATCAAAATTTATAAAACTATATTTAACAATACTTTGGAGGTAGTAATGAATCGTATCATTCTATCTGTTCTTCCCTTTTGTCTCTTAGCAGGAATCACTTACGCACAAAATAATAATCTCCGCAATCCAAAAAGTCCCACACTTCTTGGTCTGCAGCGAAATTATCTTAGCAATAATTCCAATAAACTTCTAAAGACTAATATATTCCTACCCTCGCAGGCAATAGTTGATACTAACGCAAAATTTTCTTATACATATGATAGTATGGGTAATATGCTTACTGAACTTGTTCAGGTTTATGCAAACACTACTTGGGGAAATATTAGTAGAAATACCTGGACATATGACAATAATGGCTATTTGATGACGTCTTTGTCTGAAAACTGGACAGCCGGTGCGTGGGTCAATGATACAAGAGGTACATATACTAATGATATTCAAGGTAATACTCTTACATATATTCTGGAACATTGGACGAATAATGACTGGGTAAATTTTTATAGATTTACTGCTGTATATGGTAGTAACCATAGTTTACTTTCTTGGCTTGCGGATTACTGGGTTAACAGCACCTGGTCAGATACTTATAGATCTACAAATACTTATGATGCTAATGGGGATCTTGTTTTAACTTTAAATGAAAGCTGGACTATCAATACTTGGGTTGCAAGTGATGAGGTAACTAACACATTTGACAATAATCATAATATGCTTACTTCTTTTGATCAACTCTGGCAAAATAATGTATGGGTTAATTTGACTGGTGCAACATATACCTATGATAGTAATCATCATATATTAACATATATTTTAGAAAATTGGGCAGATAGTGTCTGGGATAATATTAATAGATTAACCAATACTTATGACGCTAATAGTAATTTGCTAACCCAGCTTAATGAATCCTTTGTCAATAGTGTTTGGGTTAATAAATCCTGGGATACCTTATCCTATGGCAGCACTAATAATATTCTTATGCATATTAATAAGACCTGGACCAACAATGCATGGATAAACCATAATATGCAACTCTACACCTATGATGGCACCGGTAATGCTACCAAATTGGAATATTTCTCCTGGGTATCAAATCAATGGGTATATTCTCAGGGAACACTTGCCTTATTATTAAATTCTGGCAAGGAACGTTATGCCTATTTTTGTGCTATAGTATTATTTCAATATACTGCTACAGGTATAACTGATCAGAATCTTTCTGCTTACACATTCGCTCTCCGGCAAAATTATCCCAATCCATTTAATCCAACAACAACAATTAGCTATTCAATTGCTAAAGATGGAGAAGTAAAACTTAATGTTTACGATATAATTGGAAACAAGGTTGCTTCTGTTGTCAATGAAAATAAACCTGCTGGTAGTTATTCTGTTCAGTTCAATGCAGCCGCTCTTCCAAGCGGTATATACTTCTATAGATTGGAATCTCAAGGTTATTCTGATACTAAAAAGTTTATATTAATGAAATAGTATCATCTGACCATAATTCTCAAGATTTATCCACTATTCAAAAGCCGCTAATTAAACACTGGCGGCTTTTTATTTATATGTTGGAGACTATCCAGTCCTTTTTGTTCATTAAATAAGTTATAACTAATTTACAGCATAACATTTCCTAATTTCGGCCTTTTAATGAATGAAGATTTAGATCAGAAAGAAGAAATAAAATATACCCCTCCGGTCGATGAATTCTCTCTTAGTGAGATAAAACCCGCAATCTCTCCGGTTGCCGCTGCATTTATCGGACTTATCGGAGGTCTGTTCCTCTACCAGATCGTTGGAGGTATGATTACCTTGTTGATTTTCGGCCTGAAGATTGAAAATGCTCCCGTTAACTCCGTAAGATTGATGACTATGGCTGCACAGGTTCTATTCATTCTTCTCCCCGCACTCCTTTTTACTAAATGGTTTTATGTCGATATCACCCGTGTTTTAAGAGTTAAAATTCCTAATATTAAGGAACTCTCCCTGTTTACTCTCGGAATAATAATATTAACTCCGCTTCTGGAGAATTATGTCCTAATTCAAACCTGGTGCATAGATCAGCTTGCTTTGCATTACCATTTGATAAATGTGGTTAAATCGTTTCTGGATAAAATGAACGATTTTATGGAAAATACGTATGGAAACTTATTAAAACCAAACTCTTGGGCAGAAGGAGGATTAATAATTTTAATCGTTGCTATTGTACCTGCTCTTTGTGAGGAAACTATGTTCCGCGGATTTATTCAAAGAAGCTTTGAATTCAAGATGAAACCATTCTGGGCTGCCCTTATTACGGCCCTTTTCTTCGGGCTATATCATTTTAATCCCTACGATCTGATCCCACTAATTGCTCTTGGCTTCTTTTTCGGATATGCCTCTTATACAAGCAATTCAATTTTAGTTCCGATGTTCCTTCACTTTCTGAATAATTTTACCGCTGTTATGATGTATTTCATTCTCGGGGATAAGAAGCTGCTTGACAATACTCCTGATCCTAATGTTGATCTAAAATCCGCTTTCGTAATGCTATTTATTTTATTAATATTGTTCATTGGTGTTATATATTTGATTAAACGATTTTATTCACAAAAAGAAATGAGGAAAAATTATGCCGGTATGCCCTAATTGCAACTATGAATATGTAAAAGGAGTAACCTTCTGCCCCGATTGTCATCAGGCTCTTGTTGATGAGGACTTATTTATTAAACCCGAAGATTGGACTGAGGAAAATTGGGTGGTCGCCTTTACTTCCAACCAGGAATATGAAATTGAAATGCTAAAAAACAATCTCGATGGAGCAGGTATTACTTCTGCTATTCTGTCCCAGAAAGACAGGAATTTCCCTTCACCCGGGGATTTTTCAGTTGTAAAACTAATGGTTAAAAAAGAAGATTTACATGATGCTCTCAATTTTATACAAACTGTTCTGAATGTACCGGGTAAAGATGAACCGGATGCGGAATAATAATGCCCCTTAGTAACAGCATAACAAGAGTTATAGTCGCTGTTTTAGTAATTCCTTTAATTTTAGCGGTCTGTTATTTCGGTAAATATTATTTTCTTGTCTTTGCTTTAGGAATTGCTTTATTATCATTCTATGAGTTTACACTTCTTGCCAAAAGCAAAGGTATGAATCTCAATTTATGGCTCGGTATTGTTGGAATTATTTTTATTGTATCGAATCAATATTTCCACTTCCCCTTGGATAATTATCATTTTCTTATATTATTTACGGTTATTATTTGTCTCATAGAACTATACAGAAATAATGGTTCTGCTATTTATAATTTAAGCGGTACCTTGTTTGGCGTTATTTATATAGGACTTTTTACTGCTGCCCTCATAGGTTTAAGAGAATTTTATTCCTCCTTTGAAGAACGATATAATAATGGAGGATTCCTCGTAATTTTTATTTTTGCCTCAATCTGGATTTGTGATTCTGCCGCTTATTATGGGGGCACGGCTTTTGGCAAACATAAGCTCTTCCTAAGGGTTAGTCCTAAAAAAAGCTGGGAAGGTGCTGTTTTCGGTTTTGTATTCGCAGTTTTGACAATGATCGCTGCAAAATTTATTGTACTTGATTTTCTTAGCTGGAACACTATTATAACATTGGGAATTATAATAGGTATAATAGGACAATTAGGTGATCTGGTCGAATCACTCCTTAAAAGAGACGCGCAGGTCAAGGATTCTTCTAATATTATTCCCGGACATGGGGGTATCTTCGACAGGTTTGATTCTCTCTTATTAACTGCTCCGGTTATTTTATTGTATTTAACGTATGTAAAGTGGTGAATGAAATTTAAAGATAAGGTTAGTGTTATCACGCTTGGATGTTCTAAAAATACTGTTGACTCTGAACGCTTGATGAACCAAATAAAGGCCAATAATTGTAAGCTTGTTGATGATCCTGATGAAGCAGGTACGGTAATTATAAATACATGCGGATTTATTGAAGCGGCTAAGCAGGAATCCATCGATACAATATTAAATGCAGTATTTCTGAAAAAGCAAGGAAAAATAAAAAAAGTGATTGTGGCTGGCTGCCTTTCCGAAAGATATATGAAAGACCTTGAATTAGAGATCCCCCAAGTTGACCGTTATTTCGGTACTGAAGATTACGAGGGTATAATAAAAGAATTGGGGGGAGAGCTTAAGTATAACCTCCTTGGAGAAAGACTCCTTACTTCCCCTGTCCATTCCGCTTATCTTAAAATCTCTGAAGGTTGCGACCATCCCTGTTCATTCTGCGCTATACCTATAATGAGAGGCAAACATAAATCAAAACCTCTGGAAGATCTCCTGACTGAAGCGCGGTTCCTTGCCTCTAAGGGTACCAGGGAACTTGTTATAATTGCACAGGATACTACAGACTATGGAATTGATATTTCAGGTAAAAGAACTATCAGTGGTTTATTAAATCACTTAAGTGAAATTGACGGTATTGAATGGATCAGGCTTATGTATGCCTATCCTTCTAAATTTCCTGACGATTTGATTAATGTTATTGCCGCTAATCCCAAAATCTGCAATTATGTTGATTTACCCTTACAGCATATTTCGGATTCTGTCCTTAAATCAATGAGGAGAGGTGTTACATTAAGAAAAATAAAGGAGTTATTATTTAATTTAAGAGAAAGAATACCCGGTTTAACACTAAGAACAACTTTTATCACCGGTTATCCTAATGAAACTGAAAAAGATTTTCAGGATTTGTGTGATTTTATTAAGGAAATAAGATTCGATAGGTTAGGTGTCTTTACTTTTTCTGTTGAAGAGAATACATCAAGTTTTATTCTGGGTGATCCCATTCCGGAAAAAGTGAAGCTTGAGCGTAAAGATAAGATTATGGAGATTCAAAAAGAGATTTCAGCCGAAAAAAATAATGAGTTTTTGGGTAAAACATTAAATGTTTTAATAGACAGGATCGAAGGAGATTATTATGTTGCGCGTTCTTACAGGGATGCTCCTGAAGTAGACTGCGAAGTACTGATCCCCGTAAAAAATAATAATATAAAGACAGGTGAGTTTTACACAGTAGAGGTCTTTGAATCTGATGAATATGATCTCTTTGCAGAACTTCCCGGTAACCGGAGGCTTGTATGAAAAAAATATTATTTGTGATTTTGTTTGCCGCCGCTTATTATTCGGCTTTTGCTCAGGTTGAAGAGTCCAAAAAGGAAAAGGGTTACGTAAAAGTAAAATACTACCAGGATTTTTTGAATTTCCGCTCCTCTAAGCCGGGTATGACAAGATTAGATGTTTTTATTGAGGTGCCTTACAATGAAATTCAATTTGTTAAAAAAGCCGATGTGTTCGAATCAAAATATACTGTCACTGTTTCTATCTTTGCTGAGGATAAGGAAAAACTGATTGAAGAGAAATCCTGGGAGGAAAAAATTGATGTTAAGGAATTTCCCCATACTACTTCCCCCAGCAACTTCAATATAAGCATAAAATCTTTCGATATGTCCCCCGGAAAATATTTTATAAGAACTTCAATTGAGGATAAGGATTCCAGGAAAACATTTACATCAACTAATATGTACACAATTAGGGATCTTAACACTCTTCCTAATATCAGCGATCTTATGTTTATTGCAAAGCAGACCGTGGTTGCGGGCAGTAATAAAATTCTTCCTAATATTACCCGCGAAATCTCTGTACAGAAAGATGGAATACCCTTGTTCTTTGAGGTTTATTCTAATTCACCACGCAAAGTAATTCTCGAATTTGATGTGAGTGAGGGGGAAAAGAAATTACTTTACTCTGATACAATTTCCCGCAATATCGATTCTGGCAAAACCCAGATATTTCACAACATAAAGGTCAATGGTTTAGGGCTGGGTACATATCTTATCGCTGTTAAACTTAAGGATACTGCCAACAAGGTGATCGCCTCAACAATTAAATCCTTTGCTTCAAGATGGGCCGGAGTTCCCTCAGCAATAAATGATCTTGATAAAGCTGTTGCCCAGCTTCTATATATCGCCTCCTCTTCAGAAAAGAGTTATATCGAATCTGCCCCCACAAAAGAAGAAAAAATTAAAAGATATCTTGAATTCTGGAAAAAGAAAAATCCTAACCCTGCCGAAGAAGAAAATCGGGTTTTTGATGAATACTATAGAAGAATAAATTTTGCTAATGAAAACTTCTCCCATTATATAGAAGGTTGGAGGACTGACCGCGGAATGGTTTACATTACATTGGGACCCCCTAATAACATTGACAGGCATCCTTTCGATTATGATGCTAAACCCTATGAGATTTGGGAATATTATGATATAAATCAACAGTTCGTTTTTATTGATGAAACTGGTTTCGGCGATTATAGACTCACTACTCCGATGTATGGTGATATGTACAGGTACAGGTATTAAAATAATATGATTTTAACTGTTACTCTGAATCCCTTGCTTGAAAGAAGGATTGTTTATAATACTATTAATGTGGGAGGTGTAAATCGGGACGGAAAGATTGAAGTTAAAGCAGGAGGGAAGGGGATAAATGTAAGCAGACAACTTAATAACGTTGGAATCGAAAATCTTGCTCTAACCTTTGCAGGAGGAACTTACGGCAGGGAATTCAAAGATGTTTTGCACCACGAAAAAATAAAATCTGTTCTTATTCACACTGAAGCAAAAACAAGAGAAGCTTTAATTTTCATCGATGAGTCCTCAGGATCAGTAACTTCCTGCTTTGGCTTTAATTCTGAAATTACACCGAAAGAAGTTTACGAATTCAAAGTAAAGCTCGAGAAGATGATCCCGAATTATGAAATGATCATACTTTCCGGTAGTTCACCCTGTAAGGAAACAGATTCAATATTTCCTGCTGCAATCGAATGGGGGAATAAACATGATAAGATTATAATTTGCGATACGTATGGTGACCATCTTAGGGATTGTTTTGATGCATCTCCTACAATAATTCATAACAACATTGATGAAATTGAAAAATCGCTTAATATAAAATTGCAGACTGAAGAAGAGAAAAATAAATTCCTGGTTTCCCTTTATTCAAAAAATATAAAACAGGCTTATTTAACAGACGGAAATAAACCATTCTTCGTTTCTAACTTTGATTACCATTTCAGCATAATACCCCCGTCAGTAAAGACGATTGATTCTACCGGAAGCGGGGATGCTTTTACGGCTGGCATCGTATATGGTTGGCATAATGATTTGATTTTTGAAGATACAATAAAAACAGCCGCAGCGTTGGGAGCTGCTAATGCCTCTGGTTTTGATGTCTGTAATGTAAAGATTAATGGCTTTGAAGGATTAAAAACATCTGTTATTATTAACCCCATCGGGAAAAAAATGAAATTAATTGATGTTAAACCTCAGTAAAATTATAATTGACCTTATTTTCCTTACTTCTTTTTTATTCCACCAGTCAATATATAATATTGAAGTAAAGGGGAGTAAAGCATTCGGCAGTTCTGATATTATAACATGGACGGGGATATCTTTTGGTAGTAAGCCTTTTAAAGGAATTGAAGATTCAGTAAAATTCAAGCTTGCAAGGAATTTTGCAGCTCGGGGATATATAAACAGTATTTTTGATGTTACCCTTATTGTCATTGATTCTCTGAAAGCAAATCTAAAAATCTCTGTAAAAGATGGCGAACCTTCTTTCGTAAATAAAATAATTTTCGAAAACGCCAATGCTGTTGATTCCCTTGATGTCATTCCCTTATTTGATTTTATGGAAGGTAGGATTTTCAATAAATTTGATATTGAAGATAACATAACAAACATCCTGACTCTTTATGAAAACAGCGGTTATCCCTTTATTAAAGTTATCATACCTTCAGTTCATTTCTTTGCTGATAGTTCTTCCGGGAATTATTTTGCAGATGTAAGATTAAAAATTGACAGGGGTACAAAAAACAATATTGATAAAATTGAAATTGTGGGAAATAAAAAAACAAAGGATTATGTAATTACTAGGGAACTTAGAATAAAAACTGGCGAATTCTATTCCCAGAAAAAAATTGAAGAGCTTCCCGACCGTCTTAACCGACTCCGCTTTTTTGAACCTGTAAGTACCCCTTCCTTTTATCTTAATTCCAAAAATGAAGGGGTGATTGTTATAAATATTAGGGAAAAAGAAACGAATAATTTTGATGGAATATTGGGCTATATTCCGGGAGCAAATAATCAGCCAGGGTATCTAACCGGTCTTGTCAACATTAACCTAAGAAATCTTTTCGGGACAGGAAGAATTGCAGCAATCAGGTGGCAGCAGGTTGACAGGTTCTCCCAGGAACTTGAACTTCACTACCTCGAACCATGGTTTCTGGGCTATCCTTTTAATCTGACTGGTTCTTTACTTCAGAGAAAACAGGATTCTTCTTATGTACAGAGAAAATTTGAAGGAAGTGTCGAGTTCCTTGCTTCTGAAGATTTATCTGCATCATTGCTCTTTTCTTCTGAAGTTGTTATCCCTACTATCAATGACAATTATGTGCCCCCTGTATTTAATTCCAGTTCGCTTACTACTGGTGTAAGCTTGAAATATGATACTCGTGATGATCCCTACGCCCCCATGAAAGGCATTCTGTTTAATAACTTAGATTCATTTAGTAAGAAAACTATCTCTGGTCCTGTCTCACTAATTATTCCAACTACACAGACAAAAATTAACCTCCAGCGGATCCAGGTTGACCTCGGTTTATATTATTCACTTTTCAAAAGACAGGTTGCTGCATTAGGCATTCATGGAAGGGAATTATTAGGATCATCTTTCGAAAATAGTGACCTTTACCGGTTAGGCGGAACTTCCACTTTAAGAGGTTATCTCGAAAACCAGTTCCTTGGATCAAGAGTGTTCTGGACAAACCTTGAATACAGGTTTTTATTAGCCCGCCGATCTTATATATTTACTTTTTTCGATTCAGGTTATTATTTTAATTCGACTATTGATAAAAAGGAAGACTATAAATTGGGCTATGGTCTTGGTTTAAGCATCGAAACCGGTTTAGGAGTTCTTGGTGTCAGCTTTGCGTTGGGTCAGGGTGATTCATTTTCCCAGGGTAAGATTCATTTTGGTTTAATAAATGAATTTTAGTAAATGAAGAAAATATCAGCATATATCAACATTGTCCGTCCCCCCAATTTCTTAATTACATTTTTTACTGTCATAGTAGCCGCCGCTGTAAGCTATAAAGGTGAGTACTCTTCAGTCAAAGTATTGCTTGCTGCAATAACTGCATCATTAACAATGTCAGCCGGTAATATTATTAATGATGTATACGATTTAACTGGGGATAAGATTAACCATCCTGGCAGACCCCTCCCTTCAGGAATCATTTCCGTTAAAGCTGCAGTAATTTATTATTTTATTTTATCTGCTGTTTCTTTAGTCCTCTCCTTATTTATTACGAATCTTAATTTTGCGGTAAACCTTCTTGCAATACTTTTGCTATATTTATATTCATTCAAATTAAAAAGAGTTGCCTTAGGTGGAAATCTTGTCATTTCAATCTTAACAGGATTAACATTTATATATGGTGGAATTGCAGTTAATAGTTTTTATAATTCCATTATACCCGCTCTGTTCGCTTTCTTAATAAATTTAATAAGAGAGATTGTGAAAGATATGGAAGATACTGAAGGGGATATTCGTGAAGGGATAATTTCATTCCCTTCAAAGTACGGGATTAAAGCGGCAAAACAAACAATAATTGCATTAACCATACTACTTATAATATTTACATTTTTCCCATATATAAACGGAAATTACGGTAACTACTATATTGCGATTATTTTGATTCTTGTAATTCCAGTGCTTATTTATTTCTTAATCTCCCTGCTAAAAAATGATTCACAGAAAAACTTAAATAAGCTTTCATTTATTCTAAAATTAGATATGGTCTTTGGGTTAATTGCATTATACATCGGCAGATGAAAAAATTTGACAATTCCTTTTTATCTGATAATATAAGATACATCGCCGGAACTGATGAAGCTGGACGCGGTCCTCTCGCTGGTCCTGTCGTAGCCGCCGCTGTTATATTCGATAACGATGTTTGGATTGAAGGTGTAAATGATTCTAAACAGCTTACTGAAAAGGAAAGGGAAGACCTGCTTCCCCAAATAATTGAAAAATGCCTCACCTGTTCCGTGTCTGTAATTTCCCTTTTCCAGATTGAAAAGATAAATATCCTTCAGGCTTCGCTTCTTGCTATGACGACTTCAATTGACAGGCTGAAAACAAAACCTGATCTGATTCTTGTTGACGGGAATAAAGGATTGAATCACCCTGTTCATTCCATACCTATAATTAAAGGAGATTCAAAGTCATTCGCCATTGCCTCTGCATCTATAATAGCAAAAGTTGCAAGAGATAGAATCATGAAAAGGCTCGATATTTATTATCCTGATTACTGCTGGTCAAAAAATAAAGGATATGGAACCGCGGAGCATATCGCCGCAATTAAAATATATGGTCCCTCTCCTTTGCACAGGAAATCATTCTTAAGGAATATTTTGTTTGAAGTAAATTCCCACCGGTTTGAACTTGAAACAGAATAATAACAAATCCTTCGGAAATGAAGGAGAAGAAATCGCAGCAGGTTATCTAAAGACCGAAGGTTATGAAATAATCGAAAGGAATTACAGGTTCTATAAAGGGGAAATTGATATTGTCGCTAAAGATAATGAAACAAACTACCTGGTATTTATTGAGGTCAAGTCAAGAAAAAGTCTTGAATACGGTGAACCTGAATATGCTATAACACCTGCGAAAGCTAAACAATTAAAAAGAATGGCAAATTATTATTTGCTGGATAATCATGTTCAAAATATTGACTGCCGTCTTGATGTTATAACCGTTCTGTTTACTCCCACAAACCCTCCCCTTATTAACCATTATAAAAACGCCGTTCAATAAGCAATTCCGGTCAACATTAATAATTACAAAACATCATAAATAATTTTACCCTCTAAGATATATTCATTGGCATACTTTATTGACAAATTGGCATCTTCCCCATTCCATATAATCGCCTAATGCCATCCATCCAATCATCTTGCTAACGTATTGCCACCAAAGAGCAACCTGAGAGCAAGGTGAGAGCAACCTGAGAGCAACGTGGAATGACTACAAATATTGTTTCGATATGTTGATTACCCCCTCCACCCCCTGACGATCTCCCTTCAGATGTAAACATTACCATTCACCATCTGAAAATAAAGTACCCCTCTACTATTTACTGTCCGAAAATCGATTTTTTGCCACGCCTAAACCCTCCTTTTTTAGGTCAATAATTCAGTACTGATTTTTGGCATCATGGCGGAAACTAATTTAATAAACAAAACAATCCTTATGCCAACTAATTACAGCCAAGGATTCTTACTTATTCAATGTCAAAATTCTAAATTCTTTTTCACTATTAAGAATTTCGGCTTCTTGCCTATGTTTAATTTATGGGAAAAACCATTTTACTAAAATAATCTCTGTAAAATCTAAACTTGACTTGTATATAAATTTATGCAAATAACCTGCCCAACAAAAAACATTCAACACATTCCCCCCTAATTCTTTAATAATAAATTAAAATTTAATAACACTGCTTTTTACTTGTATCTACATTATTTCCTTTGATTGTCCATAAATATAAAATGGTGCCATTTTCACCAATTCATTTGAATTACCCCCCCTTTTCGGTATTTTTGTTCTTTTCCAATTATTTGTGATTTGAAATGAGGTATCCCTTTTCTGAAATAGAATCTAAATGGCAGAATTACTGGACAGATCACGCTGTTAGTAAAACCGATTTAAGTTCAACCGATAAAAAATTATACACCTTGGTTATGTTTATTTATCCTTCCGGATCAAAACTCCATATAGGACATTGGTACAATTACGGGCCAACCGATTCTTGGGCGCGGTATAAAAAACTTAAAGGTTATAATGTCTTTGAACCGATCGGCTATGATGCTTTCGGCTTGCCTGCTGAAAATTATGCTATTAAAACCGGCATCCATCCATACGATAGTACAATGACAAACATAGCTGATATCAAAAAACAGCTTCTGAAAATGGGATGTATGTACGATTGGAATTCGGAACTCATGACTTGCGTTCCCGAATATTATAAATGGAACCAATGGCTCTTCCTTCAGCTTTATAAAAAAGGACTTGCTTACAGGAAAAATGCCCCTGTTAACTGGTGCCCCATCGACCATACTGTCCTTGCCAATGAACAGGTTCTCTCCGATGGTACCTGCGAAAGATGCGGACACCTTGTTGTGCAGAAAAATCTTACTCAATGGTTTTTCAAAATAACAGATTATGCGGAAGAACTTCTTGCTGGACTTGATAAAATAAACTGGCCTGAAAAAACTAAATCAATGCAGCGTAATTGGATTGGCAAAAGCATCGGTTCTGAGGTTATTTTTAAGGTCGAGGGCTCGGAAGAAACAATTAAAGTTTTTACTACCAGACCAGATACTTTGTTTGGAGTAACTTATGTGGTTTTGGCTCCTGAACATGATTTGGTAAATAAATTAGCTGCTCCCGGTTATAAAGAAAAAGTTGATAAATATAAAGAATCTGTAAAATCATTAACTGAAATAGAAAGAACTTCTACAGTTAAAGAAAAAACAGGTGTGCCTATCGGTGCAAATGCTGTAAACCCTATGAACGGAGAAGTGGTTCCTATCTGGACTGCAGATTATGTTCTTGCTTCTTATGGAACTGGTGCCGTAATGGCTGTCCCCGGGCACGATGAAAGAGATTTTGAATTTGCTAAAAAGTTCAAACTTCCCATAAGGAAAGTAATTCTTCAGGAAGGTACCGAAGAAAAGTTTGAACTAACGGAAGCATTTACTGATACCGGAATTATGATCAATTCCGGAATCTTCACAGGTATGAACTCTGAATCGGGAATAGAAAAGATTATCCGGTATTTAGAAGAAAAGGGGTTAGGTGCAGGGAAAATAAATTTCCGTCTCAGGGATTGGCTGATTTCAAGACAGCGTTACTGGGGTACCCCTATCCCAATTATCCATTGTCCTAAATGTGGTGAGGTACCTGTTCCTGAAAAAGATCTCCCGGTTGAATTACCTTATGATGTTGAGTTTAAACCTGCAGGTGAATCTCCTTTAGCCGTAAATAAAAAGTTTATTAATGTTAAATGTCCTTCTTGTGGTTCTGATGCTAAAAGAGATCCCGATACTATGGATACCTTTGTTGATTCTTCATGGTATTATTTCAGGTATCTTGATCCAAAAATTGCAGATGCTCCTTTCAGTAAAAAATTGGCGGATAAATGGATACCTGTGGATATGTATGTCGGGGGTGCAGAACATGCTACAATGCATCTCTTATATGCTCGTTTTATCCACAAGTTTTTCAGGGATCTTGGATTGACTGATTCTGACGAACCCTTTAGTCATTTAATCCATCAGGGAACAATTACTAATCAGGGGGCTAAGATGTCAAAGTCTAAAGGTAATGTAGTTAATCCCGATGATTTAACATTGAATTACGGCACTGACGTTTTCCGGCTTTATCTTATGTTCATGGGTCCCTATGAGTTAGGAGGAGATTGGAGTGATAAGGGTATAGCTGGATCCGACCGCTTCGTTCAGAGAACTTATGAGCTGTTCAATAAATATAAGGATATTTTATTGGGTGCGGTTGATAAGGACCTATTTGATATAACTTCCTTATCTACAGAAGAAAAATCTGCTTACAAAAAGCTGAATCATACTATTAAAAAATTTGATGATGAAATAAATAACTTCAGGTTTAATACTGCAATCGCCTCTTTAATGGAACTTATCAATGAACTTAAAAATCTTGATAAATGTTCAAAGGATATCCAGGTCTATACATTAAAAAGATTTGCTGTGTTGCTTGGTCCCGTTGCCCCTCATCTGGCTGAAGAATGTTGGCAGATTATCGGGAATAAGAAAACCCTCTTCGAAAATCCGGTCTGGTATAATTATGACAGTGCCGCATTGATTCAGGAAAATGTTAATATCGCAGTTCAGGTGAACGGAAAATTAAGAAGCACTCAGGAAGTTCCCGCCGGCAGCAGTCAGGCAGTAGTCAAGGAAATTGTTTATAAGGATGAAAAAATCAGTAAACATCTTGAAGGGAAAACTGTAATAAAAGAAATATTTGTATCTAATAAAATTTTTAATATTGTAGTAAAATAAATATTTATTGAAATCAGGAGTTTTATGTTAGACATTAAATATATCCGTGAAAATCCCCAAAAAGTAAGGGAAGGAATTAAGAATAAAAATGAAAAGGACCGCCTCGACGAAGTATTGGAACTTGATCAGAAAAGAAGAGATCTCTTAACCGGAACTGAAGAATTAAAAGCTAAAAGAAACCGGGGTTCGGCTCAGGTCGCACAGCTTAAAAAATCCGGCGGTGATGCCTCTGATCTTCTTGCAGAAATGAAAAGATTGTCCGACCAGGTCACATTCAACGATTCACTCCTTGGTGATATTGAAGAAAAATTAAATAACATATTAATGTACTTGCCTAACCTTCCTCACGATTCAGTGCCCGTTGGACATTCGGCTGAGGATAATATTGAAATTAAGGTCTGGGTACCTGATGGTTTTTCTTTTGAAAGTAATGGAAAAGTTTTAGATCATATTGAACTTGGCAAAAAGCTGAAGATACTTGATTTTGAGAGAGGTGCTAAAATTTCGGGTTCCGGTTTCCCCTTGTATCTTGGAAAAGGTGCAACTTTGGAAAGAGCCTTAATAAATTTTATGCTTGATTACCATATCCACCACCACGGCTTCAGCGAAGTATTTCCTCCTTTCCTCGTTAACCGTGAATCAATGAAAGGTACTGGACAGCTTCCTAAAATGGAAGAAGATATGTACTTTATTGAAAAAGATGATTTATTCCCGATTCCTACTGCCGAAGTTCCGATTACAAATATTTACAGGGGGGAAATATTAAATGAAGCTGATCTTCCTATAAAATATGTAGGTTATTCAGCTTGTTTCAGAAGGGAAGCAGGCTCTTATGGCAAAGATTCAAAAGGATTTTTACGCGTACATCAGTTCAATAAAGTTGAGATGGTAAAATTTGTTAAACCGGAAACTTCCTATGACGAGCTGGAAAAATTGGTTAACGACGCAGAAGATATTCTTAAAGAACTTCAGATACCTTACCGTTTATTATTACTCTGCACTGGCGATTTAAGTTTTGCCGCAGCAAAATGTTATGATATTGAAACTTGGTCCCCGGCAGAGAATAAATGGCTTGAATCATCCTCCTGCAGTAACTTTGAGAATTTCCAGGCAAGAAGAGCTAATATCCGCTTCAGGAATGAAAAAACAAAAAAACCGGAATTTATCCATACACTGAATGGAAGCGGTCTTGCTACAAGCAGGCTTATGGTCTCAATTCTTGAGAATTATCAGACCCCAGAAGGAAAAATCATAGTTCCAAAGGTCCTTCAGAAATATACCGGTTTTGAAATTATCGATTAGTTCATCCATTATTCCTTATTTAACTGTATTAAGTTATTATTGTGATTAATGCAATTAATTGTAATATGTATATTAATTATTTTGTCTGTTTAATTTGTATTTATGAAAAACCTTCTTACATTAAAAAAATATTTCGCCGTTTATAAAGTAAAACTTTTCTGGGGTTTTATATTTATTATTTTATCAAATGCTGGGTCATTATACATTCCCTTATTAATTAAAAATGCTATAAATGACCTTCAAAAATCTGCTACTTCCGGAGTATTATTTCATTATGCGTTACTGATTCTGGTAACTTCACTGTTTGCCGGTTATTTCCGCTATATGATCAGGCAGAAAATAATTGTTGTGTCAAGAGAAATTGAATACGATCTCCGGCACGATTTCTGGAAACATATTCAGCTTCTTCCCCTTAGATATTTCCAGAATAATTCGACTGGAAATATAATGGCGCATGCTACCAATGATATAAATGCGGTCCGAATGTTTATCGGTCCCGCTGTAATGTATTCAATTGATACAAGCATTGCCCTTTTGATTATTATACCGATTCTTATTTCATTGAATTTATCCCTTACTATTTATTCTCTGCTCCCTCTTCCTTTTTTATCCTATGCTGTATACAGGGTGGGGAAATTAATACATAAGAAGTTTACGCTTATTCAGGAAAAATTTTCCGAATTAACAACTATAGCTCAGGAAAACTATGCGGGCATCAGGGTTGTTAAATCTTATGTGCGTGAAGAAAGTGAAATAAATTTATTTAAGGTTTTAAGCAACGATTATGTAAAAAGGAATATGGAGATGATTAAGATCCAGGCTTTTATTATGCCGATCCTTTTTCTCATAACCGGGCTTTCCCTTATTATCGTTGTCTGGCTGGGAGGTATTAAGGTAATAAATCATGAAATGAATTTGGGGCAAATAGCTGCATTTATTGTCTACCTCGGTGAACTTATCTGGCCTATGATTGCCTTCGGTTGGGTTACTAATATTATCCAGCAGGGTGAAGCAAGCATGAAACGCTTAAATAAGATCTTTGCTGAACCTTATGAAATAAATGATCGTTTGGAAACCAATTATTCAATAAAAGAAATAAATGGAAAAATAGCTTTCAGGAATGTCTCCTTTAGATATGGAGAGAGTTTACCATATATCCTTAGGAACATCGATCTGGAAATAGAACAAGGACAAACAATCGCCATAATGGGTTATACAGGATCAGGGAAAACTTCTTTTATAAATCTTATCCCAAGAATGTATGATGCCACTGATGGTGAGGTTCTGATTGATGATGTTAATATTAAAAACATTCCTCTTCAGGTGTTAAGGACAAACATCGGGTTAGTTCAGCAGGAATCATTTTTGTTCTCGGATACAATATTAAATAATATCTCCTACGGTCTGCGTGAAATAGATAAGAAAAAAGTTCAGGAGGTATGCAGGATTGCTTATTTTGATAAGGATGTGGAATCGTTCCCTTCGGGATATGATACAATTATGGGGGAAAGAGGAATTACTCTTTCCGGGGGACAGAAACAGAGAGCATCCCTTGCCAGGTCACTTGCTATCGATCCCCGTATAATTATTCTCGATGATTCTTTCTCGGCAGTAGATACTAATACCGAGGAAGCTATTTTAAGGAACCTCAAAGAGTTTATGAAAAACAGGACCAGCATAATAATCAGTCATAGAATTTCAACTGTAAAAGATGCAGATACTATTATTGTCCTTTCCGAAGGTATAATTGCTGAAAAAGGAACTCATGAAGAATTGATAAAACTCGATGGAATCTATGCCGACCTCCACTATAAACAATTATTGGAAAAAGAATTGGAAGAATTAAAATAAGATTATGTCTAACGATTATAAAAATGATGATGAAATATTAGGTAAGGCGTACGATGCAAACCTGATGAAAAGGCTGCTTCATTATGTTAAGCCATATAAAAAATATGTATTATTAGCAATTTTGATCAATCTTATTGTTGCAGGTTTGCAGCCGTTGAGACCCTTGCTTACAAAAATTGCTATTGATGACTATATAGTTAAATCAAATTATAATGGCTTGTTCTGGATCAGTCTTGCACTTTTTGCATCCCTGATTTTTCAATCTGTAACGCAGTATTTCCTTACATATTTTACCCAGTTGCTGGGTCAAAAAACTATCTATGATCTTCGCGTGCAGTTATTCGCCCATACCCAGAAGCTGGCATTAAAATATTTTGATAAGACACCGATTGGCAGGGTAGTAACAAGGGTGACAAATGATGCAGAATCACTTAATGAACTTTTCTCTTCCGGTATTGTAATGGTATTTAGTGACATCTTTATTATTCTGTGGATACTTGTTTTCATGTTTTCTATGGATATCAAACTATCCCTTGTTACATTATCGGTCATGCCTATCATGATTTATGCAACATTTCTTTTTCGGAAAAAAGTAAGGGATAGTTATAGGGATGTAAGATTCCATCTTGCAAGACTCAACTCTTATCTTCAGGAACATATAACCGGAATAAATATTGTTCAGATCTTCCATAAGGAAAAAGAAGAACTTAAAAGGTTCTCTGAAATAAATGCTGACCATAGGGAATCTAATATTAAATCAATTTTTTATTATGCTATATTCTATCCCGGGGTTGAATTCCTAAGCTGTGTTGCAATTGGCTTGATTATCTGGTACGGGGGGGGAGAGGTACTTCATAAATCTTTAACTATTGGGGTTCTGTTCGCGTTTATTCAATTACTCGAAATGTTTTTTAGACCTATACGCGATCTTGCCGAAAAATATAATATTATGCAGACTGCCATGGCTTCCTCTGAAAGAATATTCAAACTGCTGGATAACAAAACCTTTATTCTCGATCCTGAAAATCCCGTTATACTCCCTAAGTTAAAAGGACAGATAGAATTTAAGAATGTCTGGTTTGCTTATAACAAAGAAGATTACGTTCTTAAAGATATTTCATTTAAAATAAATCCCGGTGAAACTGCTGCCATTGTTGGTGCTACTGGTGCGGGTAAAACGAGTATTATAAATATCCTGACCAGGTTTTATGATATAAATAAAGGATCAATTTATCTTGATGGCATAGATATTAGGAATGTCGATAAAAAAGATCTCAGGAAATATATCTCAATCGTCCTCCAGGATGTCTATCTGTTCTCCGGAACTATTAAATCAAATATCAGCATGAATAATGACGATATCCCATTCGAGAAACTTGAAGAAGCAGCAAGGCTGGTTGGTGCGGATAAGTTTATCCATCAGCTTAGTTTTAATTATGATGAAGTAGTAAAAGAAAGAGGTGCTACTTTAAGTGTAGGACAGAAACAGCTTCTTTCATTTGCCAGGGCTCTGGCTTATGATCCGCAGATTTTGATCCTTGATGAAGCTACTTCTTCAGTCGATACCGAAACTGAAATATTGATTCAGAAAGCAATAGAAAAACTTCTTATCGGGCGTACTGCAATTGTGATTGCCCACAGGTTATCAACTATTCAGAACTCAAATAAGATCATAGTGATGCATAAAGGGGAAATCAGAGAAACAGGGAATCACCAGGAACTACTTGCAAAACGCGGAATTTATTATAAATTATACCAGTTACAATATAAAGACCAGGAATTAACAAAAGTTAGTTAATAAATATACTCTTTGGAGAGCCCAAATGAATAAACCCCGTTTTATGACCGTAGTCCGTCATATTATTGAGGAAGAAAAAATGCATCCGGAAGCTACCGGTGAGTTATCCAGGCTGCTTTCAGATTTTACTCTTGCCGCTAAGGTTATTTCTCTCGAAGTAAACAAAGCGGGATTGGTCGATATTCTTGGTTTTACGGGGGACAGTAATGTACATGGTGAAAAAGTCAAAAAGCTGGATATGTTTGCTCATGATATGTTAATCAAAGCAATGGATCACGGAGGACATTTCTGTGTTATGGCTTCTGAAGAGGAGGAAGACATTATTCATATACCTTCTCCATACAAGGTTGGAAAATATGTTCTTCTTTTTGATCCACTCGATGGTTCTTCCAACATAGATGTCAATATAAGCATCGGTACAATTTTCTCCATTTATAAAAGAGTTTCTCCTCCAGGCAAACCGGGTACAGTTGACGACGTTCTGCAGCAGGGTATGTATCAGATTGCGGCAGGCTATGTGGTATATGGTTCTAGTACTATTCTGGTTTATACAACCGGTCATGGAGTTCATGGCTTTACTTTAGACCCTTCATTCGGTGAATTTCTTCTTTCACATCAAAATATCCAGATCCCTAAAAAATCAAAGATTTACAGTATAAATGAAGGAAATTATAAATACTGGCATCCTGGTTTGAAAAAATATATAAAATATCTTCAAGAAGAAGATATAACTACCGAGCGCCCATATTCTTCAAGATATGTGGGATCGATGGTAGCCGATATCCACAGAAGTCTTCTGTATGGAGGTATTTTTATGTATCCGGCAGATTCAAGAAGTCCGAAAGGTAAATTGCGCCTTATGTATGAATGTAATCCAATGGCCTATATTATTGAATCGGCAGGAGGGAGAGCTTCTAACGGAAATCAAAGGATTCTTGAACTGAAACCCACCAGCCTACATGAAAGGACACCGGTTTTCATCGGTAGTGAATATGATGTAAAAATGGTCGAAGAATTTATGGCAAGGGAAGAAATCAAAGAGAATATTTTTGTAAAAGAAAAATGATGAAATGGTCGTATTATTTTAACTCACTCTTTATTTTATCTATTTCTACTGTAATATTTTTTGCAAGTTCCTGTAATGAAATGCCTTCAACTTTAACCTTCGTAGATTTTATCAGGATACTGGGTTCATCCCCCTCGCCGATAACATATTTATATAAAGAAAACCCAAGTCTGTTTCTGTCATTCTCTATCGGCATAAATTCTCTGAACTTGTTGACAACTTTATAAACCTTCTTTTCTAAAGATTCATCCGGAAACTGTTTCGTTGCCGGAGGGGGTAATGTGGCCATTTTTATTCCTGATTTTTTTTAGGTGTTAAAATAAACAGATGATATAACTTACACAATACAATAAATTATAAGTATAATCATTTAAATTATTTAAATTTACTCAATTCATTAACCAATAGTTCCCTTATTTCCGTGTGACTGCTGTGTAACTTGCCGGATTTCACAATTGAAGCATCTATTAATGATAAGGATAAAGATAAATATGACAATAAGATGTCTGGTTTTTTATCTGATATTCTTTTTATCTCTCTAATATGCTTTTTAATAGTTTCTAAATCTCCTCGTTCAATAGGACCGGATAAAGCTCTGGACGGGTTAGTTAGTTTTATATTCTTAATAGTAGATGAATATAACGGCGCGAATATATCGTTAAAAGAATATTCCTTTAATCTTAAGATTTCAAATAACTGCTGGCTCTGAAATAATACTGCATTTATAAAATTGGAAGCAAATACAGCAGCCAGGTGATAGATTACTTTATTTCCTGAATCAATATGGAAAGGATTTAATTTAAGATCTTTGGAAAGCTTGAATAAGTAATCAGATGCTTCGCTGGATAAGGTCTCAATTGCAGAAAAGGAATTACTTATGTTCCTCCTCCTTCTCGAAGGAAAGGTTTGCAAGATGTGGAATGAAGCTGTGTGTGCTCTTTTCAAGGCAGCGCTTTTTAATAAAGAAACATCATTTGAACCGGAAAGATGAATAATCAAAGAATTTGGAAAATCAATATTTAACGTAGATAGTTTTTCCGCGGTTATTCTAATCTGGTTATCGGGAACTGCCAGTATAAATATCCCTCTTTTTACTTTTAAGCTTTCAGGGTTATCTGAAAAATCCTTAATATTAAGTTTACCTGCCAGGTCTCCCGCCCTTTTTTTCTTACTGCTGATTATTGATTTTATATTATAGCCTGCATCCATCAGGGCAGGCGCTAATGAATAAGAGATATTTCCGGCACCTATAATTATCAGGTTATCTTTTTTTGTGAATATCATTAACTATATATTGCTGCAGATAGGTAACCTACTACTTCATCAATGTTTTTTGTTGTGTCGCCTGAATCACTACGGTTCAATACCATTGATTTATTTTTATTTTTAAGATCTATCGATTTCATCATAGCTATTATGGGTCCACCGCCGCATGCCTCGCATTTTTTATGCTCAAGATCCAGGTACAATCCCTCGTAATCATAATCATTTATCCTTTTTTCTACTATAGAATCAAGGTCCTGCGCTATGTGCCGTGAATAAAAATGTGATAAATCTGAACTTGCAATTATAAGCGTATTCTCATCAATACTATCAGAAATCCTTTCTGCAAGTTCATCAATGTAAATTTTTGACTGATCCCCCATTACAATAGGAACAATATTAAAATCCTGAAGAATAAACTGAAGGAATGGGAGGTGTACTTCCACACCATGCTCCTGGCGATGTCCCTCAATCCCCTTGAAAACATTAATGCTTCCTTCTGTTAATTGATTAACCATGTCCTTATTAACATTTACTACCCCCATGGGAGTTATGTAACCATCCCCCTCATAAACAGATACACCGGGGAAATATTCTTTGTGGCTGGGCGAAATTATTATTACGGTCCGATAGTTTTTATTTTTAATAGTATTATAAGCAAACGCAGCCGTTCTGCCGGAATATATGTATCCGGCATGTGGAGCAACAAGTCCGGCTATTTTATTAAATATTTTATCTTTGTAACCTATCCTTAAAAGCCAGTCTACCTGCTCTTTTAGCTTGTCCTTGTCCCCGGGATAAAAATAACCTGCAGCGGAAGGATGCCTAAGCTGACTCATATTTCTTCTTCCTTTTTTCCATTTCTGAAAAAACTGTTGCGGTAAATACCTTTAGATTCAGTTTCCTTTTTTGCCAGGAATATGACCATATCCCGGCCTTTTGGCAGATAGCAGTAAGGAACTGTTGTAAAGTAAAATTATTCTCCGTAACTACCTGTGGCAGCAGCAGTGCTCGTATTCCATCCTCATCCAATAGCAGTCCGTGAACTCCTAATTCTATTTCTTCATAATCTTTTATTGGTGAAAACGAGGAAAGAATTGATATTTCAATTTTTATGTCCGGCAGCTCTCGTGCCGCAAGAGGATGGAATCGTGGATCATTAAAAGCTGCGTGCTTTGCTGCTTCGCATATAGTATCAAATAAAGTCTGATTGATGGATTCTAAATATCCTATGCAGCCTCTTAACTGATTGTGCATGGTTAATGTAACAAATGCACCTGGATTTTTTTCTGAAAGCTCTGGATAATGAGAATAATCAATTTTGGGGGGCTTACTTTCACTAAAGAGAGATTTTATTGCATCCCTTGCAGCTAGAAGCAGAACTTTTTTTACCTCTTCGCTCAGTTGCATATGACCCTCAATTTAATCAGTTATTAAAAAAACAAAGAGTTTTTCTTTTTCTTTTAACAGGAAGATTAAATCATTAATCAAAAAAAAGGAATCCGGAATAAAATTAGTAATCTCTTTGTTTAAGATTTCCTCTAAAATAACCTTTTTGGGATGAATATCAAGTGCCTTAAAACAGTTCTGAAGCTTACCGTCATTAGAAGCTCGGTGGTAACTGGTTAATAATAAATCGTTTACTGTCAGATAATCTATTTTACCAGTAATCACCTCGTTTGATCTTATCTTATCAAATATTTCTGTTATTTCTCCGTCTGAATGACTTAATACCTTCGGGAATTTATATCCTTTATAGATTTCAGTGTCCCTTAATTCCTTAAGTCCGGCAATAACATTAGAATCATCACCGAGACCTGCAATCAATTCCCCGGTTTTATAATTCAGCTTAAAATATATTCTTCCCTCATATTTATTTTTATAACAGTATAGCTTATCCTCATAAACTAATGAGAAAATATACTCTTTTGAATGCCAGAGCTGTTCCTTTTTATTTATGTCATAAGCAATTATGTCAGAATGCCAGGGCATATCAGGTTTATTGTATTTATGGAAAAAGATTATCTCTTTGTAAACGTCTTCAATCCCTATCCAGAACTTCTCCTCAAACTGTAGACTATCAATAATGACTTTTCCGGTATTCATTTCAATGCAGCTGAAGAAAACTTCCCTTGTCGACGGATCCCTTTCCTCTATAACAAGCTTTCCTTCTCCTCCCGGAATAATTCTCCATATCTGCCGATTATTTGTAAAGGTATATTTATGGTAAAGCTTCATTACATCAATTCAAACCTTGCGGTAAAATGTCTTAGCATAGGAGCTTCGTACACTATTTTATATCCGCGTAGATTTTTCCTGCTCTTAAATGTTTCGATTATCACTTCAAGCACATAATCAATATGACTCTGTGTATATACTCTTCTGGGAATAGCTAACCGCACTAGTTCCATTGGCGGAGGTATTAGCTTTCCTTTTTCATCGTACTTGCCGAACATTACACTTCCAATTTCTACTGATCTTATTCCTCCTTCGATATATAATGATCCCACAATTGCCTGTCCCGGGAACTGCTCAGGCGGAATGTCCGGCAGGAATCTCTTGGCATCAATATATATTGCGTGTCCGCCTGGGGGCTCAATAATTGGGACTCCTGCTGCAACTAATTTTTCTCCCAGGTATTCAACGCTCCTAATCCTGTACTGAAGGTAACTTTCATCCAGCACTTCCTCAAGACCTTGTGCAATGGCTTCAAGATCTCTTCCTGCAAGCCCACCATAAGTCGGGAATCCTTCGGTTACAATCAGTAGGTTTCTGCACTTCATTGCCAGGCCTTCATCATTTAAGGCAAGGAACCCACCTATATTAACAAGACCGTCCTTTTTGGCACTCATAGTGGCTCCGTCCGCATAAGAAAACATTTCCTTTGCAATTTCGATTATCGACTTGTTCTCATATCCCTTTTCTCTTTTCTTTATGAAATAAGCATTCTCTGCAAACCTGCATGCGTCAATAAAAAGAGGGATACCGTATTTATTACAGACTTCCTTTTCTTCTCTTATATTCTGCATAGAAACCGGCTGCCCTCCACCGGAATTATTCGTAATCGTAATCATGCATAGCGGAATATTTTCCTTCCCTGTGTTTTTAATAAATTCAGTGAGTTTCTCAATATCCATATTCCCTTTAAAGTCTGCCCTGATCTCAGGATGCTTGCCTGTTTCATTAAGAAGATCTACTGCTTCTGATCCCGTAAATTCAATATTGGCGCGAGTTGTATCGAAATGTGTATTATTTGGAAAATATTTCCCTTTCCCCCCTACAATAGAAAAAAGAATTTTTTCTGAAGCTCTTCCCTGATGCGTTGGGATTATATATTTCATCCCAGTTATCTTTTTCACCTGCTTTTCAAATCTATAAAAACTTTTTGATCCGGCATAGGCTTCATCCCCCTCCATAATTCCTGCCCATTGTTTTGCACTCATTGCAGAGGTTCCACTGTCCGTTAGAAGATCAATAATTACGTCATCTGCGTGAATCATAAAAGGATTATACCCCGATTCTTTTAGTATTTCTATTCTTTCTTCTTTTGTTGTAAACCTGATAGGTTCTACAGATTTTATCTTAAATGGCTCTATTATTGTCTTCATATTTGTATGACTTTAATAATTAAAAATTTAATCATCATTAAATTTAATAAACCTTTATTCTCTTTTCAGATTTATTGTCGATAAAATTATTCTTTTTTATTGCCTTTTGGAAAAAGTATAAATAACTTTTTAATTATATTTCCCCAAATTATAGACAGGAGCATTTTATGGAAAACTTTGATAAAGAAATCCAGGAAGAACCTGAACTCGGCCATTCTGATAAAATCATTGGATTATTCTCTGAACCGAAGAAAACATTTGAAAAAATGTCTGCATATTCCCCAAAAACTATAGATTGGCTGTTACCAATAACTTTACTCTTATTCATCGTTGTTTTATCCAGAGTTTTAATTATGCAAAATCCTGATTTAGCCTATCAGGTTAAACAACAGCAGAAAGAAAGTTTGGAAAAAAGCCTTAATACTCAAGTTGAAAAAAAGCAGATTACATCTGATCAAAAAGAAGAAAGGTTGAATCGGGGTTTGGAACGTATGAATAAACCTATCTTTCAATTTTTAGGTTATGTTGGAATAATTATTCTCGGATTCATTGTCTTTTTTATAATATCAGGGGTTTATTTTCTCTTTACAAGGTTTGCATTAAAAGGAGAGGGAACATATGCAGCTGCTTTGGTGGCAAACGGGATGACTAGCTATATTGGGATAATTCAGATTATTATTGCAACAGTTTTGTCATATATTTTGGGGAGACTAATAAATGATGTCAGTATAGCCTCATTGATGAACTCAGATAAAACCACAATTACCGGATATGTCCTTTCCAAACTTGATGTTATCTTAATTTGGAGTTTCATAATTCTGAGTATAGCATACTCAAAATTGTTTAAGTCTCAATCAACTAGAAAATATTACATTATGGTTTTCGGAATATGGATTATATGGTGTGTATTTTCTTTTTGGCTTGGCAAAGTTGTCCCGTGGTTGAATTTATCACGATGATTATGAATTCCCGATAAAAGTATTATCACCGCTAAAAGAGGGGATTTATAATGCTATCGTCAGCCCTTCGCTATTTGTTTTAATTCTTATTCTATTTTACCCTCTAATCTATGATTGCTACCAACTGAATTGTTTTTGCTGAGAAATAAAAATGCAATGCAAGAAATAAGTAATGCTATTCCAAAGTAAACCGGTAATATAAATGACATATAATCCTTATCAACTTCAAAAAACCCTTCCCAATTGTTGTATTGTGATGCGAATAATAAATTAATCATAGTCTTTGAATTACTTCCAAAAGCCAGGAATGAAAGCCACATAAGTGTGAAAAGGGAAATTCCAAACCAGTATATGTTTCTGAAGTAATTAATAAGGATAGAAAAAATAACAGAACATGAAATTAATATCCCTAATTCCCAAAAGTGAATAATTGATTTATTAATCGATACGAATTCAAAGGCAAAGAGCAGGAATATTATACCAGCAACTGTAAGAAACTTAAACTTTGAAATGGATGACACAGATACCAAAAAGAAAAAAAGCAAAATCATCTGCGGAAAATTCCATATAAGGTAAATAGGGTAGTCAGCAATTGACGATAGACCGAATTCGTAAAAATATTCAGGATCTCCAAGATCTAATTTTTGGAGAAAATATAATCCTCCCACTTCAATTAACAAAGGCAATATAAATAAAGAAAGGGGGAAGAAAGCCTTTTTCCATTCAGGACTGAGAAAACTTCTTTTTATGTAATGAAAAAAATCTGAATGGAAAACAATAATAAAGGGAAGAACAAAACTTAGGTGAAATCGGAAGCCTATTATTATTAGGTAAGGACTTAAATTAAAATATCTTAAAGTTAATCCTGAAATATTGACTAATATAATTGCCAAAATCAGTTTCCAAATTTTTGTATCTAGTTGATTATCTTTTTTCGTTTCCATAACCTAAAAAATGAATAATTCACAAATTAAAACTGCAATTCTTTCGATAAACTTCAAAATAAAAATTAGGATTTTCCTGTTGATATTATGATCAACAATAATTAGTTTATTCTCAATGTTAAAAATATTTTTTCTCAATGGTATAATATTTCAACAATTGGGGTATCATTAGTTTATAATCAATATAATATTAATCTTTAACTATTAGTGAAGGAAAGCCTAAATGGAAACAAAAATTGTAGATAAATCCGCAAAACTGTTAATCGGGGATAAAGAAATTGATCTTCCAACGATGACAGGTACTGAAGGAGAAACATCTGTAGATATTACTAAGCTCCGTGATAAAACGGGAGTCATTACTATGGACAGCGGCTATGGAAATACCGGGTCCTGTTTCAGTTCTATTACTTTTATTGATGGAGAGAAAGGAATTCTCCGTTACAGGGGGTATTCGATAGAAGATCTTGCTGAAAATTCAAATTTTATCGAAGTAAGTTTTTTACTCATATATGGTCATCTACCTTCAAAAAAAGAACTCGAACGATTCCAATATGAACTCACTCATCATACCCTAATTCACGAAGACATGAAAAAATTCTTCGAAGGATTTCCACCCGCTGCACACCCGATGGGAATACTCTCCGCTATGGTAAGTTCATTATCGGCATATTACCCAGATGCATATAATCCTGAAAATTATGATCTTAATATTATCAGGTTGCTTGCAAAATTGAAAACGATTTCTGCTTTCTCATATAAAAAATCAGTTGGACAGCCCTTTATATATCCCAGGAATGATCTTAGCTTTGCTGCCGATATGATTCATATGATGTTTGCTGTGCCCTCTGAAGAGTACGAAGTTCCTAAAGTGTTGGAAGATGCACTCGATCTTCTACTTATTCTTCATGCTGACCATGAACAGAATTGCAGTACATCTACTGTAAGAATGGTTGGGAGCAGCAACGCTAATTTATTTGCCACAATATCAGCAGGAATTTGTGCCTTATGGGGACCCCTTCATGGTGGTGCAAACCAGGAAGTAATAGAAATGCTTGAACATATTAAAAAAGACGGAGGCGATTACAGGAAATATATTAATTTTGCTAAGGATAAAGAATCAAAATTCAAGCTGATGGGATTCGGACACAGGGTTTATAAGAATTTCGATCCCCGCGCTCAGATTCTTAAGGGTTCTGCTGATAAAGTATTGAATCTCCTTGGAATAAATGATCCACTTCTGGAAATTGCTAAGAATCTTGAAGAAGCTGCCTTAAAAGATCCCTATTTCATTGAGAAAAAATTGTATCCAAACGTTGATTTTTACAGCGGTATCATCTACAGGGCAATGGGTATCCCTACAAACTTGTTTACTGTTATGTTTGCTCTTGGAAGACTTCCCGGCTGGCTGGCTCAATGGAAAGAAATGAAAGAAACTCCCGGTATTAGAATTGCAAGACCAAGACAGATTTATACAGGTGAAGTAAAGCGGAATTATGTTCCCATACATAAAAGATAAATAAATCAAGCTGTCAAAAGGGGCAGCTTGTTTTTTTAAGTTTCCATTCGCAAAATAATAACTACCCGAATGAGTTTGTTTTTAGGAGAGTAGTGACAAAAAATTACCCTAAATCATTTATTTTAAACGCATAAATTTATTTTCAGGTTTGGGATAAATAATAACATTTATTGTAATTTTTATTTTATTTGACTAATTTTTTTCCCTAAAATAAATAAAATGATGAGGATATATAGTTAATTTTATACTCTTAGGATAAATTTAATAATTTGCAGTTAGGTTTCCTTATTAAACAGAGATTCATAAAGTTAGTCCGGGAGAGTATCTGCGTAACAGTACTATCTGCTGCAATATCTTTCGCAGTTCTTAATTTAGGTTTTAGTTCTCCTTACATTTCTCAGGTCAATAAATTAATTTGGATAGATGCTTGTTTTAATCTATTAAATAACAATAATCTGAATCATGTAAATGGACCTATAAATCAAACTAACCTTGCCAGTTCTAAACCCATAAAAGAAATAAGAATCCCCATTTCCGCCCCCCCCGATTCAGGCGGAAATAAAAATTCTATGAACAATTTGAATGTTAACCCTGATTTGAAAAATTCTGTTCAGTCCGATACAGGCGGAAATAATAGCAGACAAAATATAAATACTTCCAATTCTCCGAATCTAATTAAGAAAGATAGCTCAAAATCTATTACTAGTAGGGATACCGGATTTGTAAAAAAAGATACTCTGCTTGCAAAAAAGGATACTGTAAAAAAGGATTGGAGGGCCCTCGATTCGACTGACCGTATTAAATATTTCAAATATCAAAGATATGATCCACCAGTTGTTCAATATAAAAGAAAAAAAATGTCGAGCTTCTTTGTAAAGCCTTCCGATAATGCCAGGCTGAGAACAAGTAAAATTGATTCCACTGGAAAATTCGTCGAGTTCAGGGAAAATACCGGCGGGCAGGAAACTAAAATTCTTCTTAGAATTCCAATTGAAGAATATTTTGATCTAATGATCAAGTCTAAAAGGAGGGAATCATGGGAAGACCTTGCCTACCAATATGAACTTAAGGACACTAAAAGAGGATTAGGTGAACTGATTAAAGATTTTACAGATTTTGAAATTCCCCTCCCTAGCGTAGGAGTATTAACAATTTTCGGTGAACCAAAGATCAGTCTGAAAATAGGCGGTGCAGTCGATATTCATGGCGCCTGGAGAAATGAAACTACCGAAGGTGTAACAGCATCAAACCTCGGCAATAGCAGGAATGAACCCGATTTTAAACAACAGGTCCAGATAAATGTTAACGGTACTATCGGTGATAAACTTAATATTACAGCCGACTGGA
>OCZT010000812.1_pt1 | contig 31744 bp, 32 predicted proteins | sample 1539031 | NCBI WGS metagenome assembly OCZT01 (sample SAMEA3539308, study PRJEB22396) | soil metagenome | biome: tundra; feature: field; material: soil | place: USA | collected 2010-05 | depth 0.15 m | reverse complement strand
CCGAACCAAATGACAGACCGTCGAGAGTGATCTGGTTCTGGTCGGCGCGCTGGCCCGCAATCACGAACGAGTTGGCCGTGGAGTCCGATCCGCCGAGCAGGATCACGCCGGGCGCCAGCGAGGCGACGAGCGCGGGATCGGACGCGTCCACCGGGAGGCGATAGAGCTGCTCGCCGGTCATCACCTTTTCCGTGCTTCCCGCCGTCGGACGTTCATTGGCGTTCGGATTCGGCGCGGCACGGACGACGATCTGGCCGAGTCGCTGGCTCGTCGGGCTCATCTTGGCATTGGCTTCGAGGCGATCCTCGTCGGCCTGACGGTTGAGGTTCATGACGAACGGCGCCATGCCGATCGCCTTGAACGTCACGCGGTAACTCCCGCCGCCGTCCGGATACAGCAGCGTGTACTGGCCCTTCTCGTTCGTGGTGCGGAAGCGCGTGACCTGCGTCTCCATGGACATCACTTCGATCCGCGCGCCCGCGATGGGCTCGCCATTCGGGCCGGTGACCTTGCCGGTGATGATATCGGTGGTCGATCCAACCTGGGCACGGACCTGGGCCGGCACGTTGAGCGCCGTCACGACGACGGCGACGGCAATTAGCAGTCGTTTCATGCCGTATAAGACGCATGAGACGACTTTCGTGTTCACATGGGACCTACCCTACCACCAGCCGAGGAGTTTCCACCATCCGAGACCGGCAACGGTCCATATCGCGATGGTCGCAAACGACACCAGCAGCCCGAGCCGCCACCAGTCGCGCTGCGTGATGTATCCAGCGCCGAAATAGATGGGCGCCGTCGTCGTGCCGTAGTGGGTGAGCGACGCGCTCAGGTTCGAGAAATAGGCGAGAAAGAGCACGGCCATCAAAGGAGGAGCTCCCGCCGCGACGACGACCAGCAGAAACGGGGTGAACATGGCGGTCACGTGCGCCGTGATGCTCGCGAAGCCATAGTGCGCATAGAAGTAGATCAGCAGCAGCACGGCAAGCGCCGCGCCCCAGGTCCACCCCGCGGTCATCGCCGCCGAGCTCTGCGCGAATCTGGACGTCACGCCGCTCTTGCTCAGTGCATCGGCCATCCCCACGAGGCCGCCGTACCATATGAAGACGTCCCACGCGGGCCGCTCCCCCGTGACATCGTCCCACGACAGCACGCCGCTCAGGAGGAGCACGCCGATGCCGAGCAGCGCCACCGCCGCATAGTTGATGTGGTGCAGCGCCGTCGTCATCCAGAGTCCCGCGACGAGCGCAAAGACGGCGAGCATGATCTTCTCTTCGCGTCCCATCGGGCCGATGCGCGCGAGTTCTTCCCTTGCGAGCCGCGACGCATCCGGCGTATGAGTGATGCCGGGCGGGTAGATCTTGAAGAGAAGCCACGGAATGAACGCCAGCGAGATCAGTGCGGGCACCGATGCACCGAGGAACCAACGTGAATACGTCAGGTCCACGGCGGCGATATCCTTCGCGAACTTCGCGACGAGCACGTTCGACACCTGGCCGGTGAGGAAGGTGGCGCACGCGACGACGTCGCATTGATAGATCGTGAACAGCAAGTACGCGCCCAGGCGCCTCGCCGACGGCCCGGGCTGCGAGTCGTACGCCTCGGCCAGGCTTCGCGCGACGGGGAACACCACACCGCCGGCGCGCGCGCTGTTGCTGGGCAGGAACGCGGCGAGGAGCGTGTCCGTCGACACCAGCGCGTACGCAAGCCCGAGGGAGCTGCGTCCGAGCGCGCGGATGAACAGGAACGCGATGCGTCGACCGAGGCCCGTCTTGAGCACGCCGCGCGCCAGGAAGAAGGCGCAGAGCACGAGCCAGACGATCGGGTCGGCGTACCCGCTGAGCGCCCTGGCCGTCGGCAGCGTGTTCGTGATCGCGATCGTCGAGACGCCAAGGAAGACGACCGCCCCGGCGGGGCCAGGTCGCAGGATGGAGCCGACGATGGTCGCCGTGAAGATCGCGAGGAGCCGCCACGACTCGGCCGATATTCCCGATGGCACAGGAAGCGCGAGCACGACGAGTGCGGATCCGGCGACGGCGAGCCATCGAGTGAGCGTGGACATGCGCGCCGAATATACGGCGATCACCCGAATGCGGAATGCGCGATGCGGAATTTCGATCCGATGCGGGGTGCGGAAGAGGAATCCTGGATTCGGAAGGATTCGGAATGCACAGATCGACTTGAGTACGACGTGCGTGCGGACTAGGTTCCTCTCGACGTAGAGAGCGGCGCCGTAGCCAAGTGGTAAGGCAGGAGACTGCAAATCTCCCATTCGTCGGTTCGATTCCGACCGGCGCCTCTGATGGCGGGTCTCGTGACGTCAATCAGTCGACGGAATTGCTCGCCAGGGCGCATGTCCTCGACCAACAGGAACGGGTAACACAGCGGCCTCGCACATACCGAATGCGGGGCCGCTGCGCTATTGGCGGATCTGCATCGACATCGCTCGATCAAGGTTCAACGAGTCAATGACCAGACAACGCCGGTGCCATCATGCGCGGACGGAGTCGGAGATCGCGCTCTCGGGTCCGATATAGAGCACGGTCAGGAGGAACACGGCGCCCGTCGCCGATCGCGCCTCGTGCTCGACGTTGGGCGCGAAGATGAGCACGTCGCCGACGTGCAGTGTGTACTCACGATCGCGAGCCGTGAACGTCACCTCGCCTTCGAGCAGATGGATCGTCACGTGCGCGTTCGTGCTATGGGTCGGCAACACGCCGCCAGCGGCGATGCCCATCATGGTGAGGCGGAGTGGCCCCTCCTTGACGAGGGTTCGCGCGGTGCGGCCATGCCGGGCGAGGAGTTCGGGGTCGAGCATCCGCTCATCCCGTGTCAGGTGGTGGACGAGCACCTCGCCGTCCAGAATGCGACGCATTGATGACATGTGGACTCCGCGACGTATGTGAAAGAAGTTTCGTTCGCGCGCTGCCAGTCGCTACCCGGCCCGTTCGAACGTGACTTCGGCGTTCAGACCCTGCAGATCGCGGCGCACCACTGCTACGGCCAGCGTCTTGTTGCCGCGACGATAGCTGATCGTGCAGTCCTGCGTGGCAGCGTCCAGCTGCCCGTCGAGCTCGGCCACGTCCCAGCGCTCGGCGTGGCCGACGTAGGCCAGGCTGAAATCGTATTGATCAGTCCAGAAGAACGGGACGGCATCGAACCGCTCGTGTCCGCCGAGGATATTGCGCGCTGCGGTCTGCCCCTGGCGCTCGGCCACCACCCAATGTTCGACGCGGATGCGCTCGCCCGTGCGCGGGTCGGGCCAACGCGCGATGTCGCCGGCCGCGAAAATCCCCGGAACGCTCGTCTCGAGGTGTTCGTTCACGGCGACGCCGCGATCGATCGCGAGGCCTGCCTTCTCTGCCAACGCGAGAGTCGGACGGACACCGATGCCGACCACGACGAGGTCGGCCGGCAGCCTCGTGCCGTCCTGTAACGTGACTTGCCGATCGTCGATCGATGTCGCGGTGGTGCCGAGGTGGAAGGTCACGCCATGTCGTTCGTGGAGCGCGCGGATGAAGGTTCCCACCTCTTTACCCAGGACTTTCAGCATCGGGACGGTGTCCGGCGCGACCACATCCACGGTGATGTCGCGTGCGCGAAGCGACGCCGCCACCTCGAGCCCGATGAAGCTCGTTCCGATCACCACGGCCCGCTTCGATGTAAGCGCCCTGGCGACAAGAGCGCGGCCGTCGGCGAAGGTGCGCAGATAATGGACGTGCGGAAGATCCGAGCCCGGCACCTCGAGGCGCACCGGTTCCGCGCCGGTGGCTAGCAGCAAGGCATCGTAGGCGTGTCGTGTGCCGTCGACGAGCTGAACGTGACGACTCGCCGTGTCGATCGCGGTGACTCGTGCGCCCAATTTCAACTCGATGCGGTGCGCGTCATAGAACGCCGCGTTTCTGAGTGACACCGACTCCTCGGACACCGCACCCGACAGGTAACCCTTCGAAAGACTGGGACGATCGCAAGGCGTTGACAGGTCGGCGCTCAACATGGTGATGCGGCCGGTGTATCCGAGGCGCCGGAGCGTTTCTGCCGCAGCGTTGCCGGCCGCACCTCCGCCCACGATCACGACCCTCTCCGGGATCCCCGTCTGCGTCCGGAGCGCCTGCGGCTCCGTGCCTTCGCGCTTCGCTCCCACATACACGCTGCCGTCGCGCCGCTTGACGCGCCAGCAGGAAATCGGGTCCAGCGCCGGCGCGCGGAGCGCATCACCCGTGCGCAGACTGAAGCAGGCGTGATGCCAGGGACAGCGCACGGTGTCGCCGACCAGCAATCCGTCGGCAAGCGGTGCGCCATAGTGAGTGCAAACGGCCCCGATCGCAAAGAACTCGTCTCCACGTCGCACCAACAGCACCGGCTCGCCCTGCGCATGCCCGAGAAGCATGGCGCCATCGGCGATCGTCGAGACGGCGACTCCTTTGGTCAGATCGGGCCCGGCGAGCGTGTCGTTCACGCGAGCTCCTCTCCAGCGGGATAGCGAAGCGTCCCTTCCGCCGTAACGAGCGCACCCGGCGTGAGCGTCGCGGCGACGACCTTGCCCAATCCCATAATGTGCTCGACATGCACGTCGCCGGCCAACAGGTAGTCGGCGATGATCCGGCGATGGCAGCGCCACCACACCGCCTCGGCGCACATGATGGCGCATCGATCATCGCGCGCGAGATCGCGAAGCACGCGCAGCCCGGCTCGGAATTCGTCGGTCTCCGCGTAGTCGGCATAATTCCGGAACGCCGTGACGCGCCAGTACGTGTTGAGCGAGGGCGGCGCACCCTTGCGGTGGTGGCGTCGTCCTCCCAGCGCATGCAGATGCCGGTAGCCGACGCCCGATTCGTCGAGCGCGCCGGGCAGCGTGTCGCCGTTGAACTGCGGCGTCGTTCGCGAGCGCGGGATCGAGCGCACGTCCACGAGCAGCGTGATGTCAACCTGCCGCAGGAGCGCCACGAAGTCGGTGAGGGTCCGTGTGGAGTGACCGATGGTGTATACCGTGCCTCGCATCAATCCGTATAATTTCCACGGTAATGCGAGTCGCGATCGTTGGCGGACCAGGAATCGGGAAGAGCACGCTCGTGCGTCAATTGGGCGACCTCTACCACAACGGGTCCTATGGAGAGGGCGAGAAGGGCGTCTGGCATCCCGATGTGCTCGAAGACATCGCGATGGGACGCAACCCTGTCGGCGTCACGGCGTATTTTGCCGCGCTCTACGACGCGAACTACGTTGACGCCGCGGATCGCGACCGTCCGGACAAAATCATCTTCTTCGAGGGCGCGCGCATCACGCTCGAGGCGCACATCGCGGAGTACCCGGCGGAGTACCATGCCGGGCTCCGGAAGGTGCTGGCGATCGGGGACCACTGGAATCTGGATCGCGTGATCGTCCTCACGTCGAGCACCGCGACCATAGAACGGCACATCAGGCTGCGGAACCGGCCGCACGAGCTGGCCGAGAACATGGTTCGCCGCTTCCGCCTGATCGACGCCGAATTCCGGCGCCTGGCACCGCAATACCCGAACGCGATCGTGATCGATCGCGACGGCATGGAATTCCACGAACGCGGCGGTCTCCTCGACATCATCACCGCCGCGGGGCTGCCGATGTTCCACGAGATCCCGTACGAGCGGTTGGACGGCTGAGTCCGGGCGCCGGCCATGCCGTACCTGGCGATGCACGACCTTCACCGCTTCTTCGCGACGGGGACATGACTCCCGGCCTCGGGCGAGTGCAACGCAATCGCCAAACGGTTCCAGCCATTGATGGCGATGATCGCCATCGTCAGGTCCACGAGCTGGCGATCGTCGAAGTGCAGGCGAGTGGCGCGAAATACCTCGTCCGTGATACCACTCGGCCCGACGTGAGTCACGGCCTCGGTCCACGCGAGTGCCGCACGCTCGCGCTCGGTGTAGAACGGTGCGTCCCGCCAGGCGGAAAGCCCGAGCAGCCGCTGTGGTGTCTCACCGGAGGCGATGGCGTCCTTGCCGTGCATATCCAGGCAGAACGCACAGCCGTTGAGCTGCGACGCGCGCGTCCGCACGAGTTCCAGCAGCGAGTGTTCCAGTCCGGACTCCCCGACGTAGCTCTCGAGGCCGAGCATGGCCTGATACGCGCCGGGGGCGACTTCCTTGTACGAAATGCGTTTCATCTTCTCTCCGATTTCACCGTGATGCGGCGAAGTCTCAATCAACCGACACGGCGCAAGCGTGACGGATGTCACGTTTCATGGCCCGCGAGCGCGCGCTCGAATAGCGCTCGCATAGAATCCGAGCACGTCTCGCCAACGCACTCGAGCGGCGGCATTCCCACGATGCGATGGGCCCGGATCCGCGGAAAAGTGATCGGCAAATCGAGATGGGTGCCGTCGGCCAGCGTGAGCGTCGGCGTGCCGCGTAGACGGAATTCCTCGCGGCCGATCCGACTCTCCTCGAGCACTGCCGCGCGTGCTTCCGGACTCGCGACATCCCGTTGGAACCGCGGCATATCGAGCGCAGCCTCGCGCGCGATATCGAGCAGCACATCGGGGCGGCCGATGTTCCGTCCCTCGCCGAAGAACGCGCGACGCACGCGAAGATCATAGTCCATTCCGACCGCGTGTCCCTGGCGAAATGCCGCCCATGCCGCATCGAATGCCGGGAGCGTCGTCGTGGGCCAGTCCTCCACGGGATATGGCGCGAATACCGCCGCCGGCTCCTGAATCGCGGCCAACCACCATTCCTGCTCGAGCAGCGGCCGTGGTGGGCCGCCGGGGCGTAACAGGTCCAGCGGGAAGAACCGCGAGCGGACAGTCACCCGCTCTTCGTATTCCTTTCCGATCCGGTGCAGGCGCACAGCCGCGATATAGCACCACGGGCAGTAGTATTCCGCCCACTCCATCAGCTCAGGGCGCGTCGCATCCGTCATGATTCGCTCCGCTCATGTTCTAGAAAACGCTCGCAGTGGTATGCGAGGTCATGTCCTATTATGCAACACGCGCAGGCGTACGAGCCACACCAATCCCCCTTGCGGAGATCTTCGTTGAGCGAACCCGGTGCTCGCGCACGGCGGGGGTGTTCGGTCCTGGGCAACTCACACACACGAGGGCGACGATGAGCGACATGCGGACGTTTGATGAGTGCACGCGCGTGGGGGGACCTCTATGAAAGCCGTTCAACTCGTCGAAGTCGGCCAGCCGCTCGAGCTTCGGGAGATCGAACGGCCAGAGCCGGGACCGGGTGAGATTCGGGTGAAGGTGCTCGCCGCGGGCATTTGCCACTCCGATGCCCACTATCGTGCCGGCACCTCCAGTGTGGGCTTTCTGCCCATCACGCTCGGCCATGAGATCGCTGGGGTGGTCGACCAAACCGGATCGTCGGTGGACGGGGTGTCCATCGGCGATCGGGTCGCGCTTCACTACCTGTTCACCTGCGGGCTGTGCGACTACTGCTCTCGTGGCCTGGAGCAGTTCTGCTTGAAAGGAAGAATGGCTGGGAAACACGCCAACGGCGGTTACGCGGAGTACGTGGTGGCACCCGCGCGCAACGCCATCCCCATTGCCGATCCGGTCAGCCTGGAGGCAGCCGCCATCCTGATGTGCTCGACGGCGACCGCGTTTCATGCGCTGCGCAAGGCGCGCATGTCGGCGGGCGATTGCGTGGCCGTCTTCGGGCTCGGCGGACTGGGCATGTCGGCCGTCCAGCTTGCGCGGGCATGCGGCGCCGGCGAAGTCTTCGCGATCGACATCGATCCGATAAAGCTCGGAGCGGCTCAGGGATATGGCGCCCAGCCGATCGACCCGGCGCACGGCACACCGGAGCGACAACTCCGCGACTTCACACGCGGTCGCGGCGTCGACATCGCGTTGGAGTTCGCGGGGCTTCCCCTCACGCAGATGCAAGCAGTGAATTCGCTTGCCGTCCAGGGGCGCGCTGCGATGGCGGGAATCACCACGTCACCGTTCGCCGTGGAGAGCTACCAGACGCTCATCAACCGGGAGGCGGAGATCATTGGCGTCTCCGACCACCTGCGCAGCGAACTGGTCACGTTGATGGAGTTTGCGCGGCGCGGACTGCTCGACCTGGAAAGCGTGATCACAGATCGCATTGCACTGGACGCGGAGCAGATCAACCGCCGCCTCGATGCGCTGGACGAGTTTCGCGGCCGGACGCGCGCCGTCATCGTGCTGGATGCTGGGCGATGAAATCGCCGAGGCCTCCACGTCGCTATCGTCGGCTGATCCGAACCCGCCAGACCTCCGGGCCTTCCGCTTCGTATGCCCAGTCGAACGCCTCTGGTCGCTCGGCCGCGAGCTGGTATCTCAGTGGCCGCGGATCGTGGTCGTTGATGAGCAGCATCGACTGGCCACTCGCCAAGCCGTCAAACGTACGGAAGATGGTAGGGTGCTTGTCGCGCGGCGGAATGAGGCGGACATCGAGGTCGATGGTCGGTTCGGACATGAGGAGGAACTCCTTTTCGATAGGGAAGGCAAGGTGGATCGACGGCGAGCGGTCAGGCAGAGCGCCAGATCCGCACGACGACCCGATCCATCTGCGACTCGTCCACGTCGCACGCGAAACCGCGCTCGGCAAGCATCGGAAACAGCAATTGCGGCACACGGTCGTTCACATGCACGAGCTCGTGCCCGTCGGGCAGCGTCTCGAGCGCCGCAAGCGTCCTCGTCAACGGTTCCGGCGGCTCCAGGCCGCGCACGTCGAGCACGACTGCCGGCCGCGTGGAGGCGGTGACCTCCGCCGCCGGCCGCCAGAACCAGACCGACCAGTCATCCGGGGCGTGCGCGAACGACTCGTGATTGAAGCCGCGTTTCCCGAGCGCCTTGAATAGCGGCACGGGCTCGAAGATGGCGCGGAGGTGCAGAACCTCCTGTTCCCGCAACGCGCCGACGACCGTCATGATTCGTGAGAACGGCTCGCGGCCGTTGCGCAGGTCGTCGCGCACGTCCAGCTCGACAACCGGCGCGTGTGCAGGATGGGTGCCGGACGCCGCCGAATTGAGTGTGGTCATAGTGATCGGTTTCCGAAGGAGACACGAATGAGCTGGCTCGCGAAAAGGAGCCCGCCGCCGAGATAGAGCACCGCACCGCAGCGCGCGACGTGAGGCAACGCCGCGACGATGCCGATCGCCAGCAGCACGACCGCGGCCGACATCACGGCGAGCTGGATGTCTGCGATCCGCGCCGAGAACGTATCGGCCACCGTGGGGACGGCGCCCTTTCCCATTCGCGTGCGGTACCGCGCGGTCCACGCCAGCAACGGCACGATCTTGTACGACAATCCCGTTACGAAGAGGACGATGCCGCCAAGCAGGCCGATGGCGACGTACGCCGTCGCGAGCCGCGCGTGCACCTGGAGGTCCGCCAGGACAAACGGGCCCAGTGCCGCGCTCGCCGCGAGAAACCCGAGCGCCACCGTGACGTAGCGCATCCCGACGTCGATCTTCTTGCGGACGCGTGCGCGGTAGAATGCATATGCTTGCCACAGGAAACAGCCGACGCCGGCCTCCAGCAGGGCGACGCCGGTCCATGCTGCGGCGGAGAGATTCGTCAGCAGCCCCGTGGCCAGCGCTAGCACACCGGTGGCGAGCAGGAGCAGCGATCGTTTGGTCCAGCGGGTTTCGGCGCCATGCGCGAGCAGAAACATCGGCAGCAGGCGATGCGAGACTCCCACCATCGTGATCAGCGCCCAGCCGACGAGCGCGATGTGAAGATGCGTCGACATAACGCGGATTCGTGCCGCCGCGATGAAGCCCGTGTGCAGATTGTGCAGCAGCACCACGCCGAGTACGAGCGTCGATGCCAGGAACGAGATCGCGAGCGCGATCGCCGCCCACGTCACGTCTCTCGATCGCGCCCGCGGCAGCGTTGCCGCCACGTTGCCCACCGTGAGCACCACGCCGGTGGCGACCAGCACCACTCCCGCGTGATTCAGCAACGTCGAGCTCGCCGCTACGCCCGTGGCGAACAGTCCTGCACCGGGCGTGAACGTCCAGAATGCCACCTGCGCAATGCGCGACGACCGAATCGGCGATCCCAGCGCAACCGGCAACAGTTGACAGAGTGCACCGTAGATGGTCGTCGTCAGCCAGCCGAGTGTGAAGAGATGGGTGACGCCGGCGACGTGCGGAGACGGAAACGCGCCCATCGCGAGTTCCGGCGCGATCCACACGAGCCCGAACGCGCCGGCAATCAGATACAGTGTCGCCGCGGCGAAATGTTCGGTGGCGAGGCCGATCGCGTTTGGCGCCGGTGCGCCGGCGGTCACGCGTCCGGTTCCGCTGTGGTGTGGCGCCATCCGAGTGCGTCGGCCACCGCACGCGCGATGTGATCGAACGCGACCCCTGACGCGCTATCCGGCCGCGCTATCATCGTCGGCACTCCGGCATCGCCTTCGCCAACGATCTGTTCGTCGAATGGCACCTCGCCGAGAAACGACACGCCAAGTTCGCTCGCGACGGTGCGGCCGGCGCCGCGGCCGAACGGCCCGCTCATGTTCTCGACGACACCGAGCACCGGGACCTCGAGCGCGCGAAACATCTGTGCCGCCTTGCGCGCCTCGGCGGCCGCCACCCGGGGTGGTTGCGTCACGATCACGGCGCCGGACAGCTCGATGGCCTGCGCGAGACTCAACGGAACGTCGCCCGTCCCCGGCGGGAGATCGACGATCAGCAGGTCGAGGTCGGGCCACTGCACGCCGCGCGCAAACTGCTTGACCGCCTTCGACACCATGGGCCCACGCCAGATGGCCGGCGATCCCTCGCCGAGAAAGAACCCGAAGCTGATCATTGGCAATCCGTGGGCCACGAGCGGCTGGATGGTCTTCTCAGCCGACATCTTCACGCGCGCGGAGCCGTCCTCCACACCCAACAAGATCGGAAGGCTGGGTCCATAGATATCCGCGTCGAGGAGCGCCGTGCGAAGGCCTTCGCGCGCGAGCGCGAGCGCGAGATTCACTGCCACTGTGCTCTTGCCGACGCCTCCCTTGCCGGCGCCGACGGCGATGACGTGGCGCGCGGAGGCGAGCCGCACCCGGTCGGCCCACGGATCCGGCGTCCCACGGGCCGCCGCCGGCACGGGCTCCGGCGTGACGATCTCGATTGCCACGGCTGTCGCTCCGAGCGGGCGCAATGCGTCACCGATCGCTTGCTGAAGACGACCGGGAAGCGTCTCGTCTCGCGAACGAATGCCGAGCTGCACTTTCACGCGTCCATCGCACACGCTCACGTGGCGGACCATTCCGAACGACACGAGGTCGCGCGTGAGGCCGGGATACGCCACGTGGCGGAGGGCGTCGGTGACGGCGTCAACGGTCGGGCCGGTGCCGCTGGGAACCTGCGACATCACGCAGACAGGCTGATGGTCACGTGCCCGGCGGTGTACGCTGGATGCGACGCAATGAATCCGGCCATCGGCAAGGTCATGGCCGAACGATCGCCGCGACACCCTCCGAAGGGTGTGACGGATGTCTCAGCCCGACCCGGCCGCCGCGACGTGATCCGGCTACGGCGCCCGGTCGCCTCCGGCGGGGAGGAGTGCACGCAAGCGCGGGAGATCCGGGATGAGCAGACGATTCCGATCCAGCGCCTCGATCAGCCCCTTTCGGCGTAGTTGTTTCATGGCGCGCGAGACCGACTCACGCGCCGTGCCGATCTCCAGTGCGAGCTCTTCCTGCGTTCGGTCGAGCGTGAGCTCGATGCCGGCAGGCGTGGACCGGCCGGCACGCTCGGCGTAGCCGACGATGAGCAGCGCGAGGCGCGCGGCGACGTCGCGAAACGCCAGCGTTTCGGCGAGGTGGATGAGGTGGCGAAGACGGCGGCCGAGCGTGCGGATGACCGCTTGGGCGATGTCCGGATGCGTCCGATAAAGGTGCTCGAAATCCGGACGTGGGAGGAAAACGAGCCGCGTTTCTTCCGTGGTCACCGCGGACGCGGGATACACGCCGCCGTCGAACAAGGGCAGCTCGCCGACGGGGCGTCCGGGACCCTCCACGTGCAGCACCTGCTCGCGCCCCTCCGGGCTCGCCCGGTAGATGCGCACCTGCCCCGACTCGATGATGTACAGGCCGCGGCACGCTTCCCCCGTGCTGAAGAGCAAGTGCCCCGAGCTCACCGTACGCGAGATGCACCGGCCGGCCAACTGGCGGATGTCGGCTTCATCCAGCTCCGAAAAGATCGGGATGCCCCTGAGCAGCGGAACGAGCGCGGCGGGCGACGGTGTGTCCACCTCTCCAATATCTCGACCTGCGCCCGGCGATGCACCCCACGGAGCGGGGCGCTGTGACATCCGTCACGCGCAACGGAGAGGCGCACGAGCAGACTCCTCCTCATGGAAGACACGGATCCGCGCGTGCGGGCGCTCTGGAACGCCCTGACGACCGTCATCGATCCGGAGCTCGGATTGGACGTCGTGACGCTCGGGCTGGTGTATGACGCGGAAGTGCGCGGCGAGGTGGCGAGCGTCACGTACACGCTGACCACGCCGGGCTGTCCGATGGAACGCATCATCACCGACGGCATCCGTGGCGCGGCGTTGGCAGTGGATGGGATCGAGCGGGTCGATACGCGCATCGTGTGGGAGCCGGCGTGGCATTCCGGCATGATCGCGCCAGATGCCTGGGAGGGCCGGTAATGATGTCGAACGACACGCACGTTGGAGCCTGTTCGACGGTCAACGAGATCGTCGCGCGATATCCGAACACGATTCCCGTGTTCAACCGATTCGGAATTGACTCGTGCTGCGGTGGCGGCGTACCGCTGGGCGACGCCGCGCATCGCGACGGCGCCGAACTCGACGCGCTCCTTCGCGCGCTCGACGAAGTGCTGGAGCAGCCATGAACGTGACTTCAGCACCGGCCCTTGCCGCCGGCGCCGTGGCCAACCGTCCGGGCCACCCCGCGACGACGCTCGCGCACGATTGTGCCGACGCTCGTGTCGTGCTCTTCCGGATCGAGCCGGGTCAGGAGGTGACGAAGCACACGAGTCCATCCACCGTGGTGCTGACGATCGTCTCCGGCCGCGGCATCGTGTCGGGCGCAGCGGGCGATCGGTCCGTGCGCGCCGGCGACATCGTGGCGTACGAACGCGACGAGCTGCACGGCATGCGGGCGGAGGACGAACAGTTCGTCGTGGCGGCGGTGATCGCGCCGCGGCCGGCGGCGCGATGACTCGTCCCGGCAGAGCCGGCCAGGTCGGGAACTGAACCTCCCGTGTCGGAAACCCAGCTCGACGTCCGGGGAATGGCGAAGCCGGACGCCTATCGAATCCTCGGTGAACAGCTCGATGCCGTCTGTGAGGGCGTCAGCGACCCGATCGCTGTCATGGCCACCATGGCGTGCATCCTTCATCACGGATTCGGACATCTGTGGACGGGATTCTATCGGCGGATCGATCCCATGAGGCTGATCGTCGGGCCCTATCAGGGAACGCTGGGGTGCATGGAAATCGAATTGGGGCGCGGCGTGTGCGGCACCGCGGCAATGAATCGGCGGACGGTGATCGTGCCGGACGTCCGATTGTTCGCCGGCCACATCTCGTGCGATGCGCGGTCGCTGTCGGAAATCGTGGTGCCGGTGTTCGATCGCCAGGGCGAGGTAATGGCCGTTCTCGACATCGACTCAGCGGAGACCGGGGCCTTCGACGACGTAGACAAGAGCCAGCTCGAGTCGTGGGTAGCGCGGTTTGCACAGGCGGGCACCGGTCACCAAAGGATGAACGACAGGATCTGAAGCGGACACTGCTCCGCGACAGCCCCCCGTGGCCGCCATCCCCACGCGGACCGTTGAAGATTCGAATCCCGCCGAATCAACCGATCGTGCGATCGTGCGACCGGCTACCTGGCCCGCACCCGTCGCGCCTCCATTCTTCCCAGCGCCACCAGGATCCCGAAAATGATCGCCTCCGGCCTCGGCGGACACCCCGGTATGTAGACATCGACCGGCAGGATCCGGTCGACCCCGCCGGCGCTCGCATAGCTCTCCCCGATGATCCCACCCGACGCCGCGCATGCGCCCACCGCGATCACGATGCGTGGGGCGGGAATCGCTTCGACGGTTCGGTGGACCGCGGCCTCCAGGTTGCGCGTCACCGGCCCCGTGACGACGACGCCGTCCGCGTGGCGCGGCGATGCGACGAAGTCGATGCCGAGACGGCGAACGTCGTACACCGGGTTCAGGAGCGCGGTGAGCTCCCAGTCGCACGCGTTGCACGAGCCGGCATCGAGATGGCGAAGGTGTAGCGACCGGCCGAGCACGCGGCGGATCTCGGACGAGACGGCGAGTTCCTCGTCCTCCGCCGCCGTCGGCTCGGGCGCGTCGACGGCGACGCCATCGGATGAAACGCCGATCGACAGGTCCTCGCGACGGCGCGCCGAAAGCTCGAACTCGCGCCCGATCTTCACCGCACCGGCCCACTGACCTTCGGCGCAGCGGCCGCAGAACACGCACCGTGCCACATCGAGGTCGACGCGGCGACTCCGGTCGTCGACACGCTCCGAAAGCGCGCCGGTGGGACAGACCGATGTCGGCGGCAGCTCGCAGCCGGCCTGCAATACCGGGAGCCCGCGAAAGCGCGGCGCCGGCACGCTGCGCTCCGCGGGATACCGGGTCGTCACGACCCCGGTGCGCAGCGCGTTTACGAGGATTCGCAGCATCTCAGCGGTCCGTGCACGAGTAGCACAGCTCGAAACTCTTGTTCACGAGCGGAAAGTCCGGGACGATCGCGGTCGTCGCGGCCAGCGCGACGGCGGGCCAGTTGTGATAGCTCGGCGACCGGAGGTGGTATCGGTCCACGCGCCCGCCGGCGTCGAGACGGAGCCAGTGCACCGCCTCGCCTCGCGCCGACTCGATGGCCGAGATCCCGATCCGTCCGCCGGGCAGCGGATCCCCGAGGGCGGCCAGCAGGGCACCGGGCTCGAGCAGTCCGACGAACTCGCCGACGAGCCGGATCGACTCGCGGGCTTCGAGCGCGCGGACGTTCACGCGGGCCATCGCGTCGCCCTCGCTGGCGGTCACGACGTGCAGGTCGGGCGAACCCCGGAGCGCGAACGCACCGTGAGGATGATCTCGCCGCGAGTCACGATCGACGCCGCTCGCCCTCGCCGCCACTCCGGCGACCGCGAGGTCGACTGCAGCCTGGTGTTGGAGAAGTCCCGTATCGTCGAGGCGATCGACGACCGACGGGTTGGCTTCGATGCGTTCCATCAGGCCGTCGAGCCCGGCGAGCGTGTCCGCCAGCGTCGCCGCGATGTCGACGAGCAAATCGCGCGGCACATCGAGGAGCACGCCGCCGGGAATCAAGAGGCCGCGGAGAAAGCGATTGCCGGCGAGCCGCTCGTTCATCTGCTGGAGACGTTCCTTCAGGCGCGCCCCCGTCGCCGTGCCGTAATGGAACGCCGCGCCTGCGCACACGTTGCCGATATCGCCGACGTGGTTGTAGAGGCGCTCGAGCTCGAGCGCGATACCGCGGATGAGCCGGGCGCGCGGCGGCACGTCGGCGCCCACGATCTGCTCGAGCGCCTCGCAGTATCCGAGCCCGTGCGCCACGGAACACGTCCCGCAGATGCGCTCGGCGAGGTAGAACGCGTCGACCGGAGAGAGCCCCTCCATTCTCTTCTCGATTCCGCGATGGGTGTAGAACAGCCGGGCGTCGAGGTTGAGCACGGTCTCGCCGACCGACGTGAATCGGAAGTGGCCGGGCTCGATGATGCCGGCATGAATAGGGCCGACAGGGATCTCGAACACGCCCTCGCCCTCCGCGACGAGGTGCGGGAATTCATCGGCTGATTCGACCGGCAGGCGACGTGAACCGTCGAACGCCTTCCGGAGCGGAAACGCGCCCGCGGGCCAGCCGTCGTGGACCACGAGCGGCCGCGGATCGGGGTGCGCGATCGCGGCGATGCCGAAGAGGTCCTGCATTTCGCGCTCGTGCCAGTTCGCCGCCGGCACCGCAATCGCGAGCGACGGGAGTTGCGCCGAAGCCGCGTCTACGGAAACGAGAAGCGTCACGAACTGGTCCGCCGCTCCGGGAGCGGTCGGTTCGAAGACGTAGCGCACCTTCAGGTCGCGGTCCGGCATCGCCAATTCGTCGGTGGCCACTACCGTGGCAAGGGCCATCCCCTGCGGTCCAACAAGTTCCGCGGCCACCGTGGGGAGATCGCCCGCCGCGCCGAGGCGCACGGTGAGGTCCGACGGTCGCGGGCCTGTCTCAGCGTCGACGGACCCACGCGCGATGACCCGCAGCGCGTTCACAAGGGCGTGGTCAGCCAACGATCACCCCCGTGGCACGCCTGAGGAGTCCGTCGAAGCTCGCCGGAATGGTGATGCCGAGCAGGATCATGATCGCCGCGAGCAGCAGCATCGCCAGCAGCGGCGACCAGGCCTCGGGCTCCCGCCCCGCCGCCGCCGGCGGCCGCCCGAACGCCATCGCGCCGACATGGTGGAGGATTCCGGCGAAGATGACGGCGACCATCGCGAGGAAGATCCCGATCGCCACCCACTGGCCGTGGCCGATGCCGGCGCGCAGCACGAGCAGCTCACTCACGAAGATCGAGAACGGCGGCACGCCGGCGAGCGACAGCGCAGCGAGCATCAGGAACGTCGCGCCGATCGGCGCGACGGCGAACAGGCCACGGATGACCCGCATGTCGCGCGAACCGTAGCGGGCGATCGCCGTGCCGGCGCCGAAGAACGCGAGCGCCTTGGTGACGCCGTGGTTCACCACGTGGAGCAGCGCGCCGTACGTGCCCACGGGACCGCCGAAGCCAAGGCCGAGCACGACGATTCCCACGTGCTCGACGCTGTGATAACCGAGCAGGCGTTTGATGTCGCGCTGGGCGAGGATGAACGGCGTCGCCACCACGACCGACGTCAGGCCGAAGACGAGCAGCACCAGCGAGGTGAACGCGGGGCCGCACGCCGCGGCGGCAATCGTCTGGAACCGGATGATGCCGAGGAGTGCGCACTTGATGAGGACGCCCGAGAGCAACGCGGACACCGGCGTCGGCGCTTGGCTGTGCGCGTCCGGCAGCCAGAGGTGCATCGGCGCGAGACCGGCCTTCGTGCCGTACCCGACCATCACGAAGATGAAGCCGATGCGGACGATGCTCGGGTCGAGGCCGGGCGCGACCTTCATGATCGCCGACCAGCTCATCGAGCCGACGCCACCCGGGATCGCGGCGGCGGCGGCGTAGACCAGCACCGTGCCGAAGAGACCGAACGAGATGCCGATGGTCGTGACGATGATGTACTTCCACGCCGCCTCCAGTCCGTGCTGGTGGCCGTGGTATCCGACCAGCATCGCGGAGGTGATCGTCGTTCCCTCCATCGCGATCCAGAGCACGCCGAGGTTGTCGGCGAGCACGGTCACGACCATCGTCGCGACGAACGCGTGCACGAGCGCGAAGTACGACCGCATGGACTCGGCCTTCATGTTGCCGACCGCCAGCGCCTGCTTCAGCCAGCCCACGGTGTAGATCGAGACGGCGAGCGTGAGGACGACGAGCAGGAGAAGGAAGACGAGCCCGAGGTCGTCGATTCTCAGGATGCCGAGCGCGCGCGGGCCGCCGGTCGCCACTTCACCGGCGAGGACGAGCGCCAGGGCGAGGAGAATCGCCGAGCCGCCCACGTCGATCGCCGAGAGGATCCTGCGGTCGCGCGTGGTGAACATCAGCAGCGCCGTCACCGCCGGCACGAGCGGAAGGACCCAGAGGAGTGTCTCGGCCACGATTCAGCCCCTCAGCCGGTCGAGTCCGGCGATGTCGGCGTCGACGGACGAGCGCACGCGGAGCACCATGATCGCCATCACGAGCGCGGCAAGGATGACGTCGAGGATCACGCCGATCTCGATGATGAGCGGCATCCCCTGCGTCACGGCCATCGCGGTGAAGAAAATGCCGTTCTCCGACGCGAACAGGCCGACCATCTGATGCATGGCCGTCTTCCGCGTCGCCATCACCAGCACGCCGAGCAGGGTGAGGGCGATGCCGACCGGAAGCGCGTTGCCGGTGATCGCCTGGCGGACCGGTCCCAGCGAGGCGCTCAGGTGGAACGCCATCACGACGACCATCACCGCGAAGGCAAGCGTCAGCGCGACGGGGATCACCGGCTCCACTTCGCGCCGGACGTTCATTCGCCGGACGACCCAGTGCAGCACCCACGGGAGCGAGATCGCCTTGACCGCGAGCGTGATACCGGCGATCACCCAGAGGTCCGAGTTCCCGGTGGCGATCGCCAGCACGGCGGCCGCGACGGCGATCAGGAACGACTGCGCAGCCACGGCATAGATGGCGCGGTAGATCTGGCCCGCCGCGAGGATGAGGATCATCGTGAAGAGCAGCAGCGCGCCGAGGTCGTCGACGATCGTATAGACCGTTTCGGTGCTCACAAGATCCTCAGTGCCAGCGCGGTGAGCGCGCATACGAAGCTGATCGCCAAGTACTGTGGAACCCGGAACAGCCGGAGTTTTGCGTACGACGACTCGACGAGCGCAAGGTAGATCGCGAGCACGAGGATCTTCATCGCGAATGCGGCGAGCCCGAGCGCGAAGCCCTCGGCGCCGACTCCGATCAGGCTACCGCTTGCGCCGCCTTCGTTCACCGCCATCGGGAAGAAGAGGGCCGACACGAAGCCGAGAGTCACGATCTGGCGTGTATGCGACGCCAGGATCAGGCAGCCGAGCCCCGGGCCGGAGTGCTCGAGCAGCATCCCTTCGTGGAGCATCGTGAGCTCGAGGTGGGTGTCCGGGTTGTCCACGGGAATGCGGCCGGTTTCGGCCGGAAGGAGCACGAGCATCGCCGTGACACCGAGAAAGTCCGCTGCGTGCCAGGCGAAGATCCACGACGTTCCACGGTGCGCCGCGAGCGCGCCGAGCTCCGTCGTCCCGGCCACCAGCGCGGTCGAGAATACAACCATCATCAATACGGGCTCCACGAGCGGTGCGATGGTCATCTCGCGCGATGCTCCCATTCCGCCGAATGCTCCACCCGCGTCGAGCGCACCGACGGCGGTCAGGAAACGCGCCAGCGCGAGCAAGCCAAGGAGCATCAGCGCGTCCCCCATTGCAACGGCCGGCGTGCCCGCCCGCACGACTGGAACGAGTGCGCCCGCCGCGATAGTGGCGGCCAGCACGAGGACGGGAATCGCGTGGAAGAATCCGGAGGCCGTGTCTGCCTGTACCGTGCTCTTGCGGAAGAGTTTCGCGAGGTCGCGATAGGGCTGGAGAATCCCGGCGCCCTGCCGGCTCTGGAGCCGCGCCTTGAGCTTCTGGATCGTGCCGGTGACGAGCGGCCCGAGCAGAAGGAGCAGCGTCATCTCGACGAGCACGAGAGCGAATGGCCGTTCGCCGCTCATCCTCGGCGCACTCCGAAGAGCAGCAGCGCCACGAACAGTGTACCGAGCACGAATGCGATGTATCCGTAGATGTGACCGGTGCTACGGGCGCGAATCGTCCGCGAAAGTCGGGAAATCCCCCGCTCGATGCGGTGATAGATCTGCGTCTCGGAAAGGTCGACGATCTCTCCGGTGTAGCGGATGCGCCGGAGCACGTACGGCGTCCCTGCCGTCTCGCGGATCACCTCACGGCGCGGCCGGTAGAGCGCGGCGAACACGAACCGGAGTGGCTTGGCAAAGGCTGTCGCCGTGTAATCGAACCGTGCGGTCGGAGTCATCCCGCACGTCCACGTCGGCGCGATCCGCGGTGCGAGGCCGCGCGATCCACGGCGCAGGATCCACGCGATCGCGGCGAGTGCGACGAGGAGCGCAGCCAGCATCGTCATCGAAATGGACGTGGCGGACTGGCCGGCCGCCGTCAGCCCGGCCGAGAGCACGAGCGGTCCGTGGGCCGTCACGACGGCACTCGCTCCGGGAGCGTGGAGCAGCCCGGCCGTCGGCGCGTCGAGCAGGCGCATCGCGTATCCGGGCGCGACACCGAGGGCCACGCACGCCAGTCCGAGCCAGGCCATCCCGACGATCATGGACGCCGGCGCCTCGGTGGCGTGTTCCGCGCGTTTCGAGCGCGGACGACCGAGAAACGTGACGCCGAACGCTTTAACGAAACAGGCGGCGGCGAGCCCTCCGGTGAGCGCGAGCATCGCCGCGGAGAAGACGATGGCAAGCCCGCCCGGTCCGTGGAAACGGCCTGCGCCGCCGAGCAGCGCCTGGAAGGTGAGCCACTCGCTGACGAACCCGTTGAGCGGCGGGAGGGCCGAGATCGCGACCGCCCCGAGCAGGAACAGCCCCGCAGTCCACGGCATCCGCCGGGCGAGCCCGCCGAGTTCCTCGATGTTGCGCACGTGCGTGCGGCAGAGCACGCTGCCCGCGCCGAGAAAGAGGAGGCCCTTGAACGCCGCGTGGTTGAGGGTGTGGAGGAGCGCAGCGGTGAGTGCGAGGGTCGCAAGCATCTCGCCCGCGCCCCCCGTGCGCCATAGAAGCATCGCAAGTCCCACCCCGATGAGGATGATCCCGATGTTCTCGACGCTGTGGAACGCGAGCAGGCGCTTGAGGTCGTGCTGCTGAAGCGCGTAGAGCACGCCGAGCACGGCCGAGATGGTGCCGGCGACGAGCACGGTCCAGCCCCACGACGACGGAAGCGGCCCCGCGGCCGGGGCGAGGAGGTCGAAGCCGAAACGCAGCATTCCGTAGATCGGGATCTTGAGCATCACGCCGGACATCAGAGCCGAGACATGACTCGGGGCCGCCGGATGCGCCCGCGGGAGCCACACATGGAGCGGGACGACGCCGGCCTTGGTGGCGAAGCCGACGAGCGAGAGGAAGAAGAGCGTGGTGCGCGTGGAACCGTCGAGGCCGGCCGCCGCGGCGCGCAAGGCGGCGAAGTCGAACGCGCCCGCACGCTCGGTGAGTGCAAGGAACGCGACGAGGAGCAACGCCGTTCCGCCGTGCGCCATCACCATGTACAGCAGCCCCGCGCGCGCGTTTTCGCCATCGCGGTCGTCGGAAACGACGAGGACGTAACTGGCGAGCGTCATCCCTTCCCAGCAGAGGAGGAAGGTCATCGCGTCGCCGGCGCAGCAGACGAACGCCATGCAGCCCAGGAACACGTTCAGCGCGAGCACCTGTGCCGCCTGCCGCGCCGGCCGCGCGTGGGGCGAGTGTGCCTGGAGGTAGGCCGGGCCGTAGATGGTCGCCGCGACGGCCACGAGCGAGGTGACGAACAGGAAGTATGCGGAGAGTCCGTCCACCGCGAACGAAAGTCGGGCGAACGGAAAGAACGGCGGGAGCGCCACGGTGAGCGTGCTGCCTGGGTCGCCGAGCAGGACGCCGAGCGAAACGCCGATCCCCGTCACGGCGCCCGTGAGCGCGGCCAGGTGACCGACGGCGATCGCAACGCGGCCCGACCAGCGCGCCAGCACGGAGGAGAGCGCTCCCGCGCCGTAGCAGCCGGCGATAAGGTAGACGCCCGCGAGCAGCGTCAGCTGCTGAGGTGTCGGCGTGATCACGCCGTTCTCTGGAGTCGCCTTCGGAGAGTCACGTGATATCGACGCTCAGCGGCAGCGCGCGGCATGCGCGGCCGCGACCTCGGGAATTGGTTTGTTGCAATACGAATCGATCAACGAGAATTATCGCGCGGGGAAGCGCAGCGAAAGAGTCGCCAACGTGTTCTTGACCATCTTCCGTTTGACGTAAGCGCCAGCGCCGGAGGCCGCCCCCGGAAGTCGAGAAGAAAAGTGTTGCGTGATGATGGCAAGTGGTTGTACCGTATTGTCGTCGGCCTGGAGACGCGTCCGGGCGCACCGGGACGACGGAAGGACGGAAGGCCGGAAACTCGCAAAGGTTTCCGGCCTTCTGCGTTCAGCCGTAGCGTCGCAAGGAGAGCGAATGATGCCGCATTGTCTGCGTGACGCGTTCGCGTTTACCGCGCTGCTGGGCGCGGCGCTGCTGGGCGCGGCGCTGCTGCCGTGGAGTGGTGCACGCGCGCAGCAGCGCGTCATTCGTGTCATGGGTGACGACGGCCAGCCGGTCGCCTACGCGAACGTCGCCTTCGCCGGCGAACGACCGAAGATCACCAACGAGAAGGGCGAAGTGCCGGTCGGCACCGGCGCGCGCGGCGTGCACGACACGCTGACCGTGGACGTGCGTCGCCTCGGCTACGAACCGTGGTACGGAACGCTCGCGATGAGCGACATGGCGACGACGCCCCAAGTGACGCTGCACCGTATCTCGCGCCGGATGTTCACGGTGACGGTCACCGACAGCTCGTACGGAGTTCCGGCGTACCTGCGCGGATTCTACGAACGCATGCTCGCGCGCCAGCGTGGCATCGGCAACGGCATCTACCTCACGCCGGAAGAAGTCGACCGGCGCAACGCGAACCTGACGAGCGCACTTCTGCAGGGACTCAACGGTGTCGCGTTGCAGCGTACCGCGACCGGCAAGATCGTCGCGATGAGTTCCGGCGGCTCGTGCCAGATGACCGTGCTAATCGACGGACATCGCGCCTGTCCTCCAAATGGATGCGACACTGGAACTTCCTCATCCTCGTCACCGCCCCCGCCGGGCGGTCCACCGCGGCGCAGGCGTGCGGTGGTGACTCGGCCGCCCCCGCGCGACGAACAATTCGTCCTGCTCGACGACCTGCTCGGCCCCAATGAGATCGCCGCGATCGAGGTGTATCCGCGCGGCGCGACGATCCCGCCTTCATTGCCCGCAGTGGCGGATGCCTCGTGCGGACTCGTTGCGATCTGGACCGGCGGCAGAAAGGCGCCCTGAGCAATCCCGCCGCGGCACCGCCGTGAACGGTCAGTCGAGCACGACCGGGAGCGCCTCGCGCGTCCACTCGTCGTAGCCGCCCCGGAGGTTGACCACGTCGCGCACGCCGCGACTGAGCAGGACGCTCGCGGCGATCGCCGAGCGCGTGCCGCCTTGGCATTGGACGACCACAGGCCGGTCGCGGGGAATCTCGGAGAGGCGCTCCGTGAGGTGGCCGACGGGAATGTGCATTGCGCCGGGCAGGTGGCCGTGCGCCCATTCCGACGTGTTCCGCACATCGACGACGGTCACCACGCCGCCCGTCACTCGCACGGCGATGTCGGCTGCCGTCGTCTGCGCGACGCGCTCGAGCGCACCGCCTGCGTGCGGTCCGGCGGCGAGCGCCTCGGCGGGGAACCATCCGACGACGCGATCGAGCCCGATCTTCGCCATCTCGCGCGCGGCGCACGTCGCGTCGGCCTGCGTCGTCGCGACGAGGTACACGTCGCGATCGTACCGCACGAGCCACCCGGCCCAAGTCGAGAACGACTTGCCGAGTGGAACGCTGAGCGTGCCGACGGCGTGGCCGTCGGCGAACGAATCGGCTGGCCGCGTGTCGACGACGATTGCACGATCTGCGAGCGCGGCGCTCAGGCGGCGCTCAGGCGGCGCTCAGGCGGCGCTCAGGCGGCGCTCCTCGAGATGAGCCGGCTGTGGCCACTCGCTCAGGAACGGCGGGCCGTCGCGGTTGATGCGCTTCATTTCTGCGAAATACACCGGTGGCTCCGGCTGTCCCGCGAGTACCTCGCGCACGAACGCCGCCTCGTCGAGTGTGGTCAGTCCCCAATTGGCGATGCGTTCGTATCCGATCGTGGACTGCGGCAGTGCCCCGAGCGACTTGCCGCATGCGGAACCGGCGCCGTGACCCGGCCAGAGTTGCACGAAATCAGGGAGGTCGCGAATTCGTTGCAGCGAACGGAAGAGCGTGTGCGCCGACTCCTCCATCGTGTTGGCGACCTTTGCCGCGCGCTCGAGGAGGTCGGGGCGTCCGACGTCGCCGACGAACACGCAGTCGCCCGACAGGAGGCCGACCGGACGATCAGACGTTGCAAGGTCCGTCACGAGGAATACGAGATGCTCCGGCGTATGGCCGGGCGTGTGCAGCACGTCGAAGCGCACACGGCCGGCATGGAACGCGTCGCCGTCGTGCAGGAGCGTGGCGCCGTCGCCAGCGGCGAACGCATACTGCCAGTCGCGTCCGCCCTCCGTCGAGAGCAGCAGCGTCGCACCGGTGCGCTTGGCGAGCTCCCGGCTGCCCGACACGAAGTCGGCGTGGATGTGCGTCTCGGTGACTCGCGTGATGCGGAGCCGTTCCGTCGCGGCGGCTGAGAGGTACTGCTCGACGTCACGGTTTGCGTCGACGATGACCGCCTCTCCGCTTGCATCGCAACCGATCAGGTAGCTCGCCTGCGCGAGGCCGTCATCATAAAACCGTCTCAAAAACATCCGCCGGTATCTCCTGGACGACTACAGCCGCGAATGGTTCTGCCAGAGCACGAGTGCCGCGATCACCAGAAGAAACACGGAGAATCCTCTCTTCAAGCTGCGCTGCGGCACGAAGCGGGCAAGGCGCGTGCCGGCGAGTATTCCTGCGATGGCGACCGCACTGAACGTAATCACGTACGGCCACGGAATCGCGCGAACGTCACGCTGGCCTGCGAACCCCGAGACGCAGTTCATCGCGATCACCAGGAGCGACGTGCCGACGGCTTCGCGCATCGGGATCTGCCCGAACACCACGAGCGCCGGCACGATGAGGAAGCCACCGCCGATGCCGATCATGCCCGTGAGCGCTCCGACGCCCAGCGCAACGACGTACAGCGCTCGCGAGGGCGCCCGCGCAACAGAGACGTGCGCGGCGTCGCGGCTCGCCGAACGCAGCATCATCACCGCGGCCGCGGCCATGGCGACTCCGAGGATCAACAACTGCGCGCGTCCGCCAAGCAGCCGGGACGCGCGCGCGCCGCCGTAGGAGCCCGCCATGGCGACCAGTCCGAAAAGAAGCGCACTCGTAATCCGCACGTTTCCCGCGCGCCAATGCCCCACCGCGCCCACGAGGCTGGTGGTGCCGACCACCGGAAAGCTCATGGCGATCGCGAGCTTGGGGTCGAATCCGAGCACGTACACGAAGACGGGCACCGTGAGAATCGATCCGCCGCCGCCAAACAGGCCGAGCGTCAGTCCGATGACGAAAGCGAGGGCCAGTCCGACAGCGACCATGTCAGAGGTCGAGCAGGGGATACCATCGGCGCGGCGCCTTCCGCTCGACGATGAGCTCGGCTACGGCCGCGATGCGAAGCAGCATCCGTTCGCCCCATGGCCGGCCGATCGCCTGCAGCCCGATCGGAAGTCCGCTCGCATCGTACCCGGCCGGGAAGCTGATGGCCGGATGTCCGGTGAAGTTCGACGGGAAGGCGAAGCGCATCATCTCGGTCGTCATCGAGAGGTTCGATTCGCCCAGCGGCTGCGCCGAGGGATCGATGCGTGGCGCGACGATTCCGGTGGCGGGCGTGACGATTGCGTCCACGTTCGCGAGCGCGCGCTGGAACGCGGCGATGGCACGTGTGCGAATGCGCTGGGCGTTCACGTATTCCGCGGCCGTCGAACTGCGCGCCGTCGCGAGATTCACGCGGGCGTCCAGCCCGAAGTCGCGCCGGTGATCGCGGTCGTAGGGCATCATGGCGGCCGCCATCTCGCCGGTGATGGTCACGACATGTGCGACGCGCGTCATGTCGAGATCGGCGACCTCCACCTCGCGTAGCGCGGCGCCGCGCTCGACCAGCGCGCGCACGAGCAACTCGCAGCGCTGCACGACCTCGGGCGACGCATGGCGGAACCAGGGCCAGTAGACGCCGAGCGTCACGCCGCGAAGGTCGGCCGCCGGTGCATTGTCGAGCTCGACCGCGGGATGCCCGAGACTGAGGGAGTCGAGGGGATCGGGGCCGGCGATCAGCTCGTACGTTCGCGCACAGTCCCGCACCGACGTCGTGATCGGACCGATGTGCGCGACGCTCCAGCACAGCGGAAACGCGCCGTGTTCGCTGACGCGGCCAAACGTGGCCTTGAGGCCGACCACCGAACACAACGCGGCCGGCATGCGGATCGACCCACCGCCGTCCGCGCCGAGAGCGATCGGCGCGAGCCCGGATGCAACAACGGTCGCCGGTCCGCTCGACGAACCGCCGGTATGGAATCGGTCGTCGTACGGATTGCGCGTGGTGCCGTGATGGGGGTTGAGGCCGGTGACGTTGATGCCGATCTCGTGCATGTTCGTCTTGCCGACCAGCAGCGCGCCAGCGGCGCGCAGGCGCGCAACGACGCTCGCGTCGTGCTCGGCTCGCGAGCTCCCGAGAAAGCTGGTGCCCACGGTCGTGGGATATCCGGCCTGGTCCATCTCGTCCTTGATTGCGACCGGGACGCCGTCGAACGGTCCGATGGCCGTGCCGGATCGCCAGCGCGCGGCGGACGCGCGCGCTTGCGCTATCAGGTCGTCGCGATCGACGGCAATGAACGCCTTGAGGGCCGGCGCGTCGCGCTCGCTGCGCTCGCGCTGCTCGAGGAAACGTTCCGCGACCCGTTCTGGTGTGCTGCCGCCGTCCCGGTAGGCGCGCGCAAAGTCGTCCATGCCGGGAAAACGAAACCCGGGCGAAGCGGCGGGCCTCGACGCGTGCTCGAGCGGCGGAACCGCCCGCTCGTCCGGCGGAAGCTCGGGAATGAACGTCGGCAGTTCGGGGACGTCGTCCGTGCGGATGCGGGAGAGCCCGGCGTCGCGCTTCAGCCGCTCAAGCAACAAGGGGCCGATGAACGGCGTCTCCAGCAGCGTTGCAACCAGGCGCAGCGCACCCGTGCCGAGCCGGGGAAGCTTGAGAGAATGAAGGTCGTATGTCATTTCGGGTTACCGGTGAATTTCGCGATGCGACCGCGCGGGCCGGAGACCCAGCCCGTGCCCGGCCCCGCGAAGCCCACTCCCCAGGACGTAATGGTGTCGCCGAACATCCACGTGGCACCGAAGTCGAGCGTGAACGCCGTGCCATGCGCACCGACCGCCACGAATATCGGTGGCGAGCTCGCCGGAACCAGGGCGAGTCCCTGTGTGACGCCGTCCGGGCGCCGCGAGCCCGCGCTCGTCCAGGTCATACCGCCGTCGCTCGTACGGAGCGCATAATCGGTCGGGCCGCGAGCGATGGTGTAGTCACCGCCCACGGCGAGGCCGTGCGTAGCATCTGAAAACGCGATACCGAAAAGACCCGCGCTCGCACCGGCAGCGACGCCTGTCGACGACACGTGCCACGATCGGCCGCGATCCGTGGAACGAAACACACGCGCTTCGGCTCCGCCGCCGGTCGCGATCCATGCGTTGGTTGTTCCCTGGACGGCGAGCTGCGTGTTGCTCGCGGCGAACGCCGCTTCGCGCGGCAGCACCGGCGGGACGCTTTCCGGAGGAACGCGTCGCCAACTCGCGCCGCCGTCATCGGTCGTGAGGATCACGAGCCGTCCGTCCACCGGGTCGCTGAAGGTGAAGCCGTGCCGGGAATCCCAGAACGCGACCCCGTCCAGGAAGATCCCCTTGGTGGTATCGCTCCATACGAGCGACCAGCGCCTGCCTCCGTCAATGGTCCGGTAGATGCGCGCCTGTCCCTGCTCGGCGGGGCCGGCGCTCGTGATCACGGCCGTGTTGGCGTCGAACGCCTTGATGCCGCGGAAATCGAGACGCGCCGCGCCAGGCACGGTGTCGACGGTCCATGTGACGCCGCCGTCGACGGTTCGGAACACGCGACCTGAAGTGCAGCCGGCCCACGCGACGAGTGAGGTGACGGCCGAAACACTTCGGCAACTCGCCGTGGATGTGACGGGCTGGCGCTGCCAGTGCGCGGGGCCGTCCGCGTCAACCAGCGGCCGATCGGCGTTCACCGCGGATCGGGTCACACCGGAACACGCGGCCGTGGCGAGCATTGTCAGCAGCGTCGCGCGCCGCCGCAGAGCGGTCATGCGGTGTAACCTCCGTCGGCCATGTAGATACCGCCGGTGCAGAATCGGCCTGCATCGCTGCACAAGAATAGCGCGAGGCCCGCGATATCGTCGGGCTCGCCCAGCGCGGCGATTGCCTGGCGGCTCATCATGTGCGCGAGAATTCGCTCGTTCTGCCAGAGCGCGGTGCTGAAATCGGTGCGGATCAGGCCGGGGCAGATCGCGTTCGCGCGGATGTTGTCCTTGCCCCACTCCTTCGCCAAAACCCTTGTCAGCGAGACCAGCGCCGCCTTGCTCACGCTGTATATGCCGAGTCCCGCGTCGGGCGTGACGGCTCCGATGCTCGAGATGTTCAGCACCACGCCGCCGCCGCGCGCGACGAAAAACCCCCGCGCTTCCTTCGCCAGATCGAACGGCGCGCGAACGTTCACGGCCATGATCTTGTCGAACGCGTCGGTGCCGGTGTTCTCGACGGGCCCGAACACGGGATTCACCGCCGCATTGTTTACGAGCACGCCGATGCCGCCGAACGCGGCGACCGTTTCCTCCACGAGCCGCTTCGCTTCACCGGGTCTTCCGACATTCGCGGCAATGCCGGAAGCGGCCGCGCCGGTGGCCCGCAGTTCGTTTACCGTGGATTCGACCGCCTCGGCCTTTCGGCTCGCCACGACCACGCACGCGCCGGCTTCGGCGAACGCGAACGCGATGGCCTTGCCGATTCCGCGCGTTCCGCCGGTCACGAGCGCCACGTTGCCATCGAGTGAGAAGCGATTCGCCGTCATGCGCGCTCCGGAGCTGGGGGTTTGCCGCGTTACATTTCGCCTTATGATGACCCCTGCGCAGCTCGTCCGCATCCTCATGGCCGGTGATTCGGCCAGCGGACGCGTCTTCTCGCGCGGGTCCATGTTCGCGGTGGCCGTGTGCGTCGCCGCAATGCCCAAGGCGCTTCCTTCGCAGTCCAGCGTTCATGCGGCCGCCCCGCCGGCGGCTGCGATTCCCTGTTCACAGGCCGATACGGCCTGCGTTCCGCCGCGCGCCACGCGGGAATTTCGAGGAGTCTGGGTCGCGAGCGTGCGCAATCTCGACTGGCCGTCCAGGCCGGGGTTGCCGCCCTCCCTCGCGAAAGCCGAGCTCATCGCGCTGCTGGATCGAGCGGCGGCTCTCGGACTCAACGCGGTGCTCCTGCAGGTGAGGCCGGCCGGCGACGCACTGTACGCGTCGAAGATCGAACCATGGTCGGAGTACCTCACCGGCAGGCAGGGGATGCCGCCGGTGCCGCTCTGGGATCCGCTCCAGTTCGCGGTGGCGCAGGCGCACGCCCGCGGACTGGAACTCCACGCGTGGTTCAATCCGTTCCGCGCGAAGGAGCCGTCGGCGAAGGGTCCGCTTGCGCCGACGCACCTCGCGCGCCGGCACCCGGAACTCGTAAAGAAGTACGGCACGCAGCTCTGGATGGATCCCGGCGAGCCGGCGGTGCGCGCGCAGACGCTGCGCGTGGTGCTCGACGTGGTGAAGCGCTACGATATCGATGGCGTTCATCTCGACGACTACTTCTATCCGTATCCGGAACGCCGCCCGAACGGATCCACGGATTTTCCCGACGATCGGAGCTGGAAGGCATACCGGAAACGCGGTGGCAAGCTCGCGCGCGACGACTGGCGACGGGGCAACGTCGATGAGCTCGTTGAGACGCTGCACCGGGAGATCGCGAAGCTGAAGCCGTGGGTGAAGTTCGGGATCTCGCCGTTCCAGCTCTGGCGCCCGGGATACCCGGAATCGGTCACGACGGGGCTCGATGCGTACGCCACGTTGTACGCGGATTCGCGAAAGTGGTTCGCGAACGGATGGGTGGACTATCTCTCGCCGCAACTCTACCGGCGCGTGGATGAGGAGCGCAGCTACAACCTGCTCCTGCGGTGGTGGGCCGCACAGAACGCGCGCCAGCGGCACCTGTGGCCGGGCCTGTATACCTCGGGAGTGAGAACGGGCACCGGCAACGAGTGGCGGCACGACGAGATCGTCGGGCAGATACTCGCCACCCGCGACCAGCCCACGGCGGACGGCGAGGTGCACTTCTCGATGGAATCGTTCCTCTCCGACCGCGACAGCGTAGGGACCGTGCTCCGGCGAACGGTCTATGCGCGGTTGGCGCTCGTGCCGGAGTCGCCCTGGATGATGGACGGATCGCCCGCGGATCCGGCGACTGCGTTGAAGCGGAGCGCGAAGGGCGACTCGCTGGTCATCACGCCCGGCCCCGGATCGGTCGCGCGGTGGTGGATGATCCAGTACCGCACGGCCGGCACATGGGAGACGCAGGTGATCGATGGCGCGGTGCGGGAGTTCGGCATTCCCGCGGGGCACGATTCGTCGTCCCGTCCCGACCTGATCGCGGTGACCGCGGTAGATCGCGTGGGGAAGACGAGCGGCGCGTCGGCATTGCGCCTGCCCTGAACCGCGCCTTTCTTCTTTCGTCGTGAGACGACTCTCGCGCAACCTCACCGCCCAAGTGCTGTTCGCCGTGGCCTGCGGCGTCGCGCTCGGCGTGCTCGACCCTACGCTCGCGAAGCAGATGCGCCCGCTCGGCGACACCTTCGTGAAACTGGTCAAGATGGTGATCGGGCCGATCATCTTCCTCACAATCGTGCTCGGCATCGCGCGCATCGCCGACGTGAAGAAGATCGGCCGGGTGGGCGGGAAGGCGCTGCTGTACTTCGAGATCGTGACGACGTTCGCGCTCGCGATCGGGCTCACGATCGTGAACATCACGAAGCCCGGTGCCGGGCTCGACGTGAGCGCGATGCCGAAAGGGGACGTGTCGGCGTACGCGGCGCAGGGGCAGGGGATGAAGTTCGCGGATTTCCTGATGCATATCGTGCCCTCGAGTCCGGTGGACGCCTTCGCGCAGGGCGACATCCTGCAGATCGTGTTCTTCGCCGTGCTGTTCGGGTTCGCGGTCGTGACGCTCGGCAAGGGAGCGGCGCCGCTGACGAACGTGCTCGACACCACCCTCGACGTCTTCTTCCGGATCGTCGCGCTCATCATGAAGGTCGCGCCGTTCGGCGCGTTCGGCGCGATGGCGTTCACCGTCGGAACGTTCGGGCTGCAGACGCTGCTGCCGCTTGGGCGGCTGATGCTCGACGTCTACCTCACGATGTTCCTGTTCATCTTCGTGGTGCTGAACCTGATCCTGCGGTGGTACGGTTTCAGCCTGTGGGCGTACCTGAAGTACATCCGCGAAGAGATCCTGATCGTGCTGGGGACGAGCTCGTCAGAGGCCGCGCTCCCCGGCATGATGGCGAAGCTCGAGCGCTACGGGTGCGCGCAGCCGGTGGTCGGGCTCGTGATCCCGACGGGGTACTCGTTCAACCTCGACGGCACGAGCATCTATCTCTCCATGGCGACGGTATTTCTTGCCCAGGTCTACGGAGTGCCGCTTTCGCTCGCGCAGCAGATCGGGATCCTCACGGTGCTCATGATCACGTCGAAGGGCGCCGCCGGCGTCACCGGCTCGGGGTTCATCGTGCTGGCGAGCACGCTCACGGCGATGAAAGTCGTCCCGCTCGAGGGAATCGCGCTGCTCCTCGGCGTGGACCGCTTCATGAGCGAAGCGCGCGCGATCACGAACCTCATCGGCAATGGCGTCGCGACGCTGGTGATCTCGCGCAGCGAGCACGAGTTCGACGACACGATGCGCGCCTCGGCGATCAACGAACTCGCCGAGGCGCGCATGGCCGTGCACGGCTAATCCCTATTTCTTGATCTTCCTGAGCAGCTCCTCGAATCCGCCACCGCCGCCGCCCGTTCCGCTCGCTCGCTCGACGTGCAGCAGCTGCTTCTGCGTCTGTCCGTTGACCGTGATCGAGACGAGATAGTCACCCGTGCCCACGACCGGCGGTGGGCCACCCCGGCCGCCGCCACCGCCGAAGATCACCGCGAGCGCCGATCCGCGACCGCCGCCGCCCAGCGCGGAGAAGATCGCCTGCGGATCGAGCGGAGCTTCCGCCGCCGGAGCGCCGCCGGGGGCCGCAGCT
>OCZT010000808.1_pt1 | contig 31818 bp, 30 predicted proteins | sample 1539031 | NCBI WGS metagenome assembly OCZT01 (sample SAMEA3539308, study PRJEB22396) | soil metagenome | biome: tundra; feature: field; material: soil | place: USA | collected 2010-05 | depth 0.15 m | reverse complement strand
CCATGCTGGTATTTCTAATCCATGTTCGCGACCCGCAATTTTACGCCGTGCCGGCGGAGGGCCGCGCGAAAAACGGCAACCTGCGCATTATGGGGTTCCCGCCGATCGGAATCATGTCGCTGTCCGCGGTGCTCAAGCGTGCCGGCCATGAATGCGTGATGTTCGACCAGGCCAACAGCGAGACTCCAAACGAGGTCATCATCGAGCAGATTCGCACGCGGCGGCCCCAACTGGTCGGGTTGAGTTTTCTGAGCACGACCAGTTATCCCTACGCCAAGATTCTCGCCCGCCAGATCCGCGCGGTCGATTCCAAGGTCAAAGTCGCCATCGGCGGCGTCTTCGCGACGCTGAATGCGTCCCTGGTGAAACTGCAATGCAGCGAAGTGGATTTTGTCTGCCGCGGTGACGGTGAGCAGTTGATTCTCGACCTGGTCGCGCAGCTCGACAATCCGGCGGGGGTCGCCGGGCTGACTTGGGCGCGAGACGGCCAGGTGGTAAACAATCCGGACCGCGCTGTCGAGCGCGACCTCGACCAGTGGCCTTTTCCGGACCGCGAAAGCCTCGCGCTGGACTTCATCGAGTCGATGCCGCTGGATGTGCCCACGGTTCTGTCAATGGACCGTTACACCACGATGCAGACGTCGCGCGGATGCCCGTGGCCCTGCGTTTTCTGCGACATTCCGGCCTTCAACCAGAGCAAGTGGCGCTCGCGCAGCCCTCAGCACGTGCTGGCGGAATTCAATCATCTGAAGGAACACGGCTATGGTGCGGTGTACTTTGTCGACGATCATTTCCTGCTGCAACCGAAGCGGATCGAAGCCATCTGCGAGGGGCTAATCGACAGCGGTCCGACCATCCACTGGGGATGCGAGGGCAGGGTCGATTCGGTTGCCCAACATCTGTTTCCGGCGATGGCAAAGGCCAATTGCCGCACTCTGATGTTCGGGATCGAGAGCGGCAGTCAAAAGGTGCTGGACCGGCTCAAGAAGGAGCAGACCCTTAAGGAAGTTGAGACCGCGGTCGCGAACGCCAAGCGGGCGGGAATTGAAATCGTGCACGGCTTCTTCACGGTCGGCAACCCCGACGAGACCGTGGCCGACCTGAGGGCGACTTTTGATTTTGCCGCAAGACTTCCGCTCGACACGTTCAACTTCAACCGCCTATGCGTCTATCGCGGCACCCCGTTGTGGAATGAATATGTCCGCCGCGGCCTGGTCGACGAGGCTCGAGACTGGTTCAAGTATTTCAAGTGTTCCGAGATCGATCCGACCTGCCTGCCGGGCGAGGTAATCAACCGCGAGCGCAGCGCGGGTTTCCGCAGAATATTCCTTTACAAGCTGCTTCATTATCCGCTGCAGACCGTGCGGCTGCTGCGCCGTTTCACGCGCTTCATGCCGATGCGCGACGTGGTTTACCTGATTATCAAGCCCTTCCTCGGCCAGGGTCGCGGAGCCACGCCGGCTGAGACCCTTTCGCGCAGCGTCGAACATGCGGAACTTAAGGACTCGGCCGCAGCCCTCACCCAAGTCAGCGACGCGACGTTCGAGCAGGCGGTGGCCGAATTGCAGGCCGCACGGGCCCCGATTCATCCCCGGTCATGAAGTCCGCAGAAATCGCGGGCGCGCGAGCGGCGAGATGACCGTGCTGGTTTTGCCCACGCTGATATCCTTATAATAAACCGATTATTCAGCCGAATGGCGGTTTTATGCTCCATCAGGTGAGTGGTGCAGGCGGGTTGGGTGTGGTGGAACTGGTGCTGGGCACGGGCCCGGTGGTGGCAGTCGTGTTGTGGCTGCTGGTGGCCTTTTCGGTCGGCAGTTGGGGTATCATCCTTTACAAACTGATTCAGATTTCGCGAGCGCGGCGCCAGTCCGAGCGCTTCATCGCGATCTTCTGGGAATCGAAGAACCTCGCCGCGATTCACACCGCGAGCGTCGGCCTCAAGCGCAGCCCGGTCGCGCAGGTTTTCCGCGCCGGCTACCAGGAGCTCCTGCAAATCACCCGCGCCAAGCGCCAGGCGGTCGGAGCGGAAAGCGGCTTCTCGACCGATCTCGGCGGAATCGCCAACGTGATGCGCGCGATGAAGCGCCAGGAAAACGTTGAGCTGACCAAGCTCGAATCCGGCATCACGTTCCTGGCCACCACCGGTTCGTCGTGCCCGTTCATCGGACTGTTCGGCACGGTGTGGGGAATAATGACGGCGTTCCTGGGCCTGTCGGCGTCGCATACGTCGAGCATCCAGGCGGTCGCGCCCGGAATCGCCGAGGCGCTGATCACGACTGCGGTCGGCCTGGTCGCGGCGATCCCGGCGCAGATGTTCTACAACTACTTCATCGCGCGGGTGCGAGTGCTGGCAACCGAGATGGATAATTTCACCTCCGAATTTTTGAACATCGCCGAGCGTCATTTCCTTTCGTAGGCAGCATCGCAATGGCATTCGATTCAGGACAGCGCGGGCAGATGGTATCCCAGATCAACGTCACGCCGCTGGTGGACGTGATGCTGGTGTTGCTGGTCATCTTCATGGTGACGGCGCCGATTATTCAGCAGGGCGTCGAGGTCACGCTGCCCAGCGTCAAGGCCGAGGCACTGCCCGGCAAGGAAGAGCAGTTCGTCGTGTCGATCACGCGCGACAGCCAGATTTATCTCAATGACGCGAAGCTTTCGGCGGATGAACTGACCGGCAAGCTGAAGGCGATTGCAAATGAGCGTCCGGATCGCCAGGTTTTCATCCGCGCCGACGACCGGGTACCGTACGGCGAGGTGATCCGCACGATGGCGGCGATTAAGGCCGCGGGAATCGAAAACGTCGGGATGGTGACGGAGATGCCGGCGGCCAGCGGCACCGACGCGGGCGCGAAGTGAGCGCTGGGCGTGGCATCGCGGGACCATAACGGTGACGAGCAGCCGTCGCGAATCGGATATTTCGCGGCGATCTTCGTCTCCGCGCTCGGGCACGCTGCGCTGTTCGCGACGGTGTTCTTCATCGCGCCGCGCTTTTTGCATCCCGAAGAAGCCGCGCCGCCTGCATACACGGTGAAAATCGTCGATAACATTCCAGCCGGCGACCTCGGAACGCATCTGCCGCGCATCAATCGGCGCCCGGCGGATGAAGCGAAGGCGGCGGCGCCCAAGCCCGAAGAATCGAAGGTCAAGACCGAGCCGCCCAAAACAGAACTCGCGCTCAACGACGATAAGAACGCGCTCAAAATAAATGCGAAGGCAACCGACGCTCCAACCGCGACTCCCACGCCCGAGCCAACTATTGAAGCGACGCCAGAGCCAACTATCGAGCCGACTGTCGAGCCCACGACCGCGCCGACGATTGCGCCAACGCCGCAGCCCACTCCGGAGCCGACGAAACACGCCAAGCCAAAGCCCACGCCCAACAAGGCGTCGCGCAACCGGCCCAAGTCTGAAGCGACGACAGCAAAGGCAAAGATCGCATCGACGCCAAGCGTCGATCAGCGGTTCGCGATGCTCAAGCGCCGGTTGCTCGCGGAGCACGTCAAGGAGCTGGCGAGTAATCCGCCGCCTGAAGATGAAGCTGACGACGATTCCGACTCGGCCGACAGCGATGCCACCGGTCCGGCAGGGGGAGGACCCGTCGTCGCAAATAACGCGAGTGAAGGAGCGGGTTACGGAGTCGGCGCCGGCAAGGGCAGCGTCGGGATTCTACAGGACTCGGAATTTATCCTGTACTATAAGACCGTGCAGGAGCAGATTAAAAAGTCGTGGACGTTTACCGGCGGATCGAACGAGCTGACCGCGACCGTCAATTTCGCGATCGGCCCCGACGGTGCGCTGACCGCCGTGAAGCTAGGCACGAGTTCGAACGACTCGGCGTTCGATGATTCCGTGATTCGCGCGATTCGCCGGGCGGCGCCGTTTCCCGCGCCGCCGGAAAAGTTTCGCGACCAGTTTTCTTCCGGGATCAAAGCCTTGTTTCAGCTCGGCGAACTCAAGTCCTGAGGTTGCGATGGTGCAGGAGGTGCGGATGTTTTTCAGTTTTTTCAGGGTCAAAACATGAAGCGGGTAATTCAAGCTTGCGCGATTCTGTGCGCGATTGTTTTGGCGTCGATACCGGGCCGGGCCGTCGCGCAGCCCGCTGGTGGAGGGCCGATCACAATCACGATCGCGGGACCCGGCTCGCAGCTCTCGACGATCGCGGTGTCGGGGCTGAAAAATCTCGGCGGCGACGACGACCATCGCGTTGCCAGCGCGTTTGTCGGCACGCTCCGGCGCGACCTCGAGCTCTCGGGCTATTTCAGAATTATCGATCCGCACGCGTACATCGAGGACCCGCAATCGTCGGGCTTCGAGCTCGGCCAGTTCAATTTCGCCGATTGGCGATCGATCAACGCCGACTTTGTCGTCAAGGGTTCGGTCTCCGCCAGCGGCGCGGGCGTGAAGCTGACCGCTTTTCTCTACGACGTGGCGCAGCAGCGGCGCATGATGGGCAAGAATTACAACGGCGACGCGGGTGACGTGGCGCGGATGGCGCGCCGATTCGCCGACGCGGTCCTTGAAGCTGCGACCGGCCAGCGCGGTCCGTTCGATTCCAAGCTCGCCTTGGTCTCGACGCGCGGCGGTCGTTTCAAGGAAGTCTATACGCAGTCGATAGACGGGCAGGACGTGTTCAAGCTGACCGGCAATCCGACGATCAACCTGTTCCCGAGTTTCGATCGCAGCGCGCGCTACTTGCTGTATCTCTCGTACAAGAGCATGGCGCCTGCGCTTTATCTGGCCGATCTCAAGGAGCAGCGCGAAGCCAAGCTCGACACCCCGCACGGCCGCGTGTTCGGCGGAACGATCTCGCCCGACAGCGAGCGCATCGTCGCCGCGATCGAGCGTGGCGGCGCCACCAATCTGTATCTGATCACTCGCGAGGGCGCCGAAATTCGCCAGCTCACCGACACCAACGGAATCAACGTCAGTCCCGCGATTTCACCCGACGGCGCCACGCTCGCGTTCACGTCGGATCGCTCGGGCTCGCCGCAAATTTACGTGATGAGTCTGGCGGGCGGTGCGCCGAAACGATTGACCTATCGCGGCGATTACAACACCACACCCGCGTTTTCGCCCAAGGGCGACAAGCTCGCATATCAGAGCCGCAACAACGGACGTTTCGACATCTGGACGATTCCGGCCGGCGGCGGTGAACCTGTGCAAGTGACAGATGGCAACGGCTCCAACGAGTATCCGAGTTGGTCGCCCGACGGACGCTATCTCGCGTTCAGCTCGACACGCGGCCACAACTCGCGAATCTATGTAATGATGGTCGGCAACCGGAAGATTATTTCCGCTTTGACGGAGGGTAATGGTAATGATTCCTGTCCAGCGTGGTCGGGGTGGTTGGGTGAGTAGTCGTTCGACGATCGCCAGAGCTGTTGCGATTGTGGGTGTTGCGGTGATGCTGGCGCTGGCCGCATGCTCGTCGAAGAAGCCGGCGCCGATAGGCGGCGATAACAATTCCGGCGGAAGTCAACTTGGTGAAAATGGGATTGGCAAGGGCGGCGGCAACTCGCTCGAGGACTGGAAGAACGGAAAATTCGGCGCGCAAGGTCCGCTCAGCGACATTCACTTCGCGTACAATGAGTACACGATTCAAGAGCAGGACAGCTCCGTGCTGAAATCCAACGCCAGCTGGATGCAAGCGCATCCGCAGACGCGGGTCCAGGTCGAGGGTCATTGCGATGAGCGCGGCTCCGAGGAATACAATATCGCGCTGGGCGCCAAGCGCTCGCAGGCCGCCAAGGATTACCTGGTGACACTCGGAATCGGCGGCAGCCGAATCTCGACAATCAGCTACGGCAAGGAGCTTCCAGTTTGCACCGAGCACGACGAAAGCTGCTGGTCGCAGAACCGGCGCGATCACTTTGCGGTAAGCCAATAAGGATTAGAAGCGTGCGAAAAACCAACTGGTCGATCGGCGCCGTCGCCGCCCTCGCCGCGGCATTCGCGCTGGCGGGATGCGCCGAGCAAGGCGACGTGCAGCAGCTCAATCAAAACGAGTTCACGCTGCGCGGGATGATCGCGAGCGACCGCCAGCAAATCAATTCCCTGAAGCAGCAGATTCAACGTCAGAACGATCAGATCGAGGAGTTCAAGCACGGCGCCGCCGGCGCTGGCGGCGTCGCGTCGTCGATGAACGATCGAGTCGCGAGCCTCGAGGCCGAAGTGAAAGCATTGCAGGCCGGGATGGCGGCGACGCCCGGCGCGGCTCCTCCTCCCGCCGGGCCGGCAGACTCCGTCGGCGCGGCGCCCGCGCCGGGAATGGCGTCGGCAGAGGCGCCGTCGGGGGGACCGGCTCCGCCCGCCGCGCCCGCCGCGATCGCTCCAACCTGGCCGAGCGAACTCGATCAGGAAATTGCAGACGCCAAGACCTCGAACGAGCCGGGCGTGAAGATCTATCGCGAAGGCCTCGACGCGATGAAGGCCGCCAGGTATCCGCTCGCGGTTACCAGGTTCACCAAGCTGCAGCATGCGTACCCGAAATCCGCGCTGAGCGAGCCCGCCGAATACTTCGCCGCCAACGCGTTGTTTGAAACCGGCGGTTACGACCAGGCGATTTTGCAATTCAACGATCTCGTGATGCGCTTTCCCAAGGGCAAATATGCCGGCGCTGCCTTGCTGCGCGAGGCGCAGGCATTTGTGAAGCTCAACGATCGCATCGACGCGCGCCTGACACTGCAGAAGCTGGTCGCCGATCACGCGGGAACTCCGGAAGCGGAAGCCGCGAACACCATGATGAAAGATCTCGCGAACGATTAAAGCGGCGCCCACGCGCAGTATTGATGGAAATAATTCGCGACCTCGGAGCGCTCGCGCGCCATTCCTACCCGGTCACCGCGATCGGTAATTTCGACGGCGTGCACCTCGGGCATCGCGCGATTTTGAAGGCCGCGATCGATCACGCGCGCGCGGCCGGCGGCACCGCGTTCGCGCTCACCTTCGATCCGCTGCCGGCCAAACTGCTCGCTCCGGCCCGCGCTCCGCGCTTGATCCTGACCCCGCACGACAAACTCGAAATGCTGCGGCTGTCGGGCATCGACGGCGTGATCGTGCTGAACTTCACGCTCGAGCTGAGCTCGCTCTCGCCGCGCGATTTCGTGCGCGACTACCTGCGCGGAAAGATCGGCGTGCGCGAAGTGGTCGTCGGCCACAGCGTAAGCTTCGGCCACAATCGCGCGGGGAACGCGGCCATGATGGTCGAACTCGGCCGCGAATTTGGTTTCGATACGGACGTGGTCGGGCCGATCAAAATCGGCGGCATCGAAGTCAGTTCAACCAAGGTGCGCGAGGCGATCGCGGCCGGCGACATGCGCGGCGCCGCCAGGCTGCTGGGCCGTTACCACTTTTTACGCGGGCCGGTGGTGCGCGGGCGCGAGCGCGGACGAACGATCGGATACCCGACTGCGAATCTCGACAACGAAACGGAATGCATTCCGCCCGACGGTGTTTACGCCGCGCGCGTCATCCTCGCCGATGGCGCCTACCCGTCGATCGCCAGCATCGGGATGCGTCCGACATTTTCGGAGAGCGTGCGATCGATCGAGGCGCATATCTTCGATTTCACGCGCGACCTTTACGGCACGCGAATCAAGCTCGAGCTGATCGAACGAATCCGTCCCGAGCGCAAGTTCGACAACCCCGATGCGCTCAAGGCGCAGATCGCTCTGGACCTGAGCAAGGTGCGCGAGATCCTCTCCGCGGCCTAGGCGCTAGCGGATTTTTGCCGCGGGTTCGATCCAGTCGCGCGCGACCTGCTCGATCCATCGGCCAGCATCCGACTCGTTGCCGGGCGGATAGAAGGGTATCACCAGTTCGTTGACGCCGGCCGCGCCGTACTTTTTCAAATCGTCGGATCTGATCGTCTTGGTATACGGGCACACGATGATTTCGACTTCGCTCGCTTGGCGTCCGTTGGCTTTCAGCATCGCGCGAAGCTTGTCCGCCAGCGGCGCCGCCTCGTCCGGTCCAACGCTGAAGCCGAACCATCCGTTGCCGATGTCTGCCGAGCGTCTCAACGCGGGCGCGCTTTCGCCGCCGAAGATTATCGGCAGCTTTCCGCCGCGCACCGGCTTGGGGAAACTTCTCGCCGCATCGAAATTCACGAATTCGCCGTGGAAGCTCGTCACATCCTCGGACCACAGCCGCCGCATCACTTCGATGTACTCACGCGTCCGCTGCGCACGCCGCTCGAACGGAATTCCCAGCGCCGCAAATTCTTCCGCTGACCATCCGATCCCCACCCCCAGCGCAAATCGTCCGTTAGAGAGCCGATCCAGGCTCGCGACTTCCTTGGCCAGCACCACAGGGTTGTGCTCCGGCACCAGGCAGATTCCCGTCGCCAGCCGAATCGTTCTGGTCACCGCAGCCGCAAACGTCAGCGTGATAAATGGATCGAGCCAGTCCGCACCACCCGGCAACGGGAACTCGCCGCTCTCCGCGTAGGGATACTTGGAATCCTGACGGTCGAAGAGCACGACGTGCTCTGCCGCCCATAGCGTTGAAAATCCACAACGCTCTGCCGCCTCGGCCGTCTTCACAATCACGCCGGGACGCGCGCCCGTGCCGATTCCCAGCGCGAACAGGCCGACTTTCATTGGCCCGACCCCGAGCCATTTGCGCCCGCCGCGATTGCCGGCGTTTGCCTGAATTTGAGCATGAAGCGATCGGTCTGACCGAGATGCTTGAACACAATCCAGGTGCGATCGTCTTCAGGGTGGCGCAGTGCGCTCGACGCTCCGGACAGCCTGAAGCCCGCCTTCTCCACATCCTTGATTAGAAAATTCTCGTCGATTCGGTGGAGCGTGGTGGTCACCGTATCGTTGGCGCCCGGCCGCGCGCTGTGATCGACGATCCCGTAAATCCCGCCTGGCTTGAGCGCCTTGAACACCGCCGCGTTCACGTTCTCGCGATTGAGTTTGAAGCCGACCATGTCGTGGTAGTTGAGATGGATGATCACGGCGTCGAGCGAGCCCGGCGGCACCGGCAGCAGGTCGGGCGCATCGAAGGGTTTGCTGACCTTGACGACATTCTTGAGCGCCGGCTCTTTCAGTCGTTCGTTCCATGTATCTTCGCTTTTCTTGAACTGCGCAGGGAACGGACCGTTCTGCGAGTAAACCGTACCGGTCGATCCGACGATTCGCGCATACAATTCCGTCATGTACCCGCCGCCCGCGAATATATCGGCAATCTTCATCCCGGGCTTGATTCCGTAAAACGCCATGATCTGATCGGGCCTGCGTCCTGCGTCGAGCGCCTTGTCCGCGGCCGGCCGATCGGGCGAGTTGATCGCGTCGGTAATTTCCCTGGGAATCTGCGCGGCGGGAACTGATGCGCTTTCAGCCACGCTCGCCGCAACCGGCGCAAGCGGATTGTGCGCGCGCGCCGGCGGTGAGATCCACGCGACTGCGGCGAATGCGACTATCGTTGACCGGACCAACCGGCAAATTCCAATACGCATTCTCATAGTCATCTCGATTCTCCGCGTAACGTTTGATTCCTCTTCCACAAGCGACAGCTAACACACCGATCGCAAAACGGGCAATGCGGTTTCTCCCGTCCGTCCTGCGCGCCCCGCAAACCGCAAAGGCACAGGGGCGGGGGAGTGGACGCGAGCATCGTGCGCGCGGCAAGATTAACGACGCGGCGTGGCCGCTCGCGATGAACCCGGAAACGGAATCCAATTCCCCAGACACCCCCAGCTTCAGATGAACCAAGAGACAAAATCTAATTCCTCGGACAGCACGCCCGGCTTCGGCGGACTTCGCGTCGTCGCGTTCGAAAGCCGCATGGCGGCGGAAGTAGCGACGATGATCGAGCGACGCGGCGGCATCGCGATTATTGCGCCGGCGATGCGCGAAGTGCCGCTCGAGGACAATCACGCGGCGCTGGATTTCGCCGACCGCCTGCTGGCCGGCGAAAGCGAATTCGGGGTGGTCATTTTTATGACCGGCGTCGGGACACGCGCGATGTTCCAGGCGATGGAAACGCGCCATCCGCGGGCGTCGATAGCGACGGCGCTGGCCGCAATCGCAACCGTGGCGCGCGGCCCGAAAGCGATTCGCGCGATGCGTGATCTTGGGGTCGAACCCTCGATAGTCGCGCCGGAGCCGAATACCTGGCGCGAAGTGCTGAGCACGCTTGCGTCGCAGATCGAGCTCAAGGGCAAGCGCGTCGCGATCCAGGAATACGGAGTTTCCAATCACGAGCTGACCGCCGGGCTCGAGGCGCGCGGCGCCCGGGTCACGATTGTTCCGGTCTATAAATGGACGCTGCCGGCCGATCGCGCGCCGCTGCGAGCGGCGTTGAACGCGATCGCGGCGGGCGCGGCGGACGTGGCTATTTTCACCAGCTCGAACCAGGTCACGAACGTCATTCAGCTCGCGGAGGCCGAGGGAATCGGCGACGGCGTCAAGCGCGGATTCGCGCGCATGGCGGTTGGCTCGATCGGGCCGGTATGCTCGGAGCAGATTCGCGCCTACGGGCTCCGCGTGGACTTCGAGCCGGAGCATTCGAAGCTCGGCCATCTGGTTAAAGCGGCGGCGGCGCAAGCGGCTTCGATTCTCATCGCGAACCGCGCGGACACCCATCGAATTGAAGCGGGCGCGACGCCAAATCCGCGCCGGCCGGCGATTTCGAACGCGCCGCAATCTCCGCTCGCCGGCCATCCGATGCTCAAGGCGTGCCGGCGCGAAGCCGCCCCCTACACTCCTATCTGGCTGATGCGCCAGGCGGGCCGCTACATGCCGGAGTATCGGCGCGTTCGCGAGCGTCATGGTTTTCTCGAGATGTGCAGGCGGCCTGAGTTGGCCGCCGAAGTCACCGTCACGGCGGTCGAGCGGCTCAAGGTGGATGCGGCGATCATTTTCGCCGATATCCTGCTGCCTCTGATCCCGATGGAAGTCGGGCTGCATTTCGAAAAAGGCGACGGGCCGGTGATCGATCGCCCGATTCGCACCGAGGCCGACCTCGAGCGGATGCCCGCCGTCGACGTGGCGGCGCTCGGCTTCGTTGGCGACGCGATCAAACTGGTGCATCGCGCGATCGGCGCGACGACTCCGCTGATAGGATTTGCCGGGGCGCCGTTCACGCTCGCGTCGTACCTGATCGAAGGCGGCTCGTCGCGGCAATACCAGGCGACCAAAACTTTCATGTACATGCAGCCCGAAACGTGGCATCGCCTGATGGAGCGGTTGGCGCGCATCACCGCGGATTATCTGAAGATGCAAATCGAGGCGGGCGCCGACATCGTCCAGATTTTCGACAGCTGGGTCGGCAGCCTTGGCCCGGACGACTATCGCCGCTTCGTGCTGCCGCATACCGCGTCGGTGATCGCGGCGATCCCCGCCGACGTGCCCGTAATCCATTTCGGGACCGTGACGGGAAACCTGCTCGAGCTGATGCGCGAGGCGGGCGGCGACGTTATCGGCCTGGATTGGCGCGTCGATCTCGCCGACGCGTGGGCGCGGCTCAATTACAGCGTGGCGGTGCAGGGCAATCTCGATCCGATCGCGCTGTTCGCGGACGTTTCCGAAATCCGTGCACGCGCCCGCGCGATTCTCGATCAGGCGGGCGGACGCCCCGGACATATCTTCAATCTCGGCCACGGAATACTTCCGGATACGCCGGTCGATCACGTAATCGCGCTCGTCGATGCGGTTCACGAGATGAGCGCGCGCTGACGCCATGACCGCGAAGGCAAAGTGCGCCGCGGTGTTGATGATTGGATTCGGCGGACCGACGCGCGCCGACCAGGTGCGGCCGTTTCTCGACAACGTTCTGCGCGGGCGGCCAATCCCGCGCGAGCGCTACGAGGAGGTGGTGCATCATTACGATCTTCTCGGCGGGCGCTCGCCGTACAACGATCTCACGATGCGGCAGGCGGCGGCGCTGCGCGAGGAGCTCGCGAAAAAAGGCGCGCGCGTGCCGGTCGCGGTCGGGATGAGCAAGTGGGAACCGTATGTTGCCGACTCGATTCGCGCGCTCGCCGACGCTGGAGCGCGGCGCGTGCTCGGCTTCATCATGGCGGCGCATCGCAGCGAAGCCAGCTTCGACCGATACCAGGCAACCGTCAATGACGCGCGCGCTGCTTTGGGCGAAGCGGCGCCCGAGGTCGTGTATCCCCAGCCGTGGCACGACCATCCGCTGTTCATCGCGGCGCTGACGTCGCGCACGCGCGAGGGGTACGCGAGGCTGGACGAGCAAGAGCGATCGCGCGCGCGGCTGATCTTCACCGCGCACAGTATTCCGCTCGCGATGGCGCAGGCCGGCCCGTACGTCGAGCAGCTTACGCAGTCGGCGCGGATGGTCGCGGCAGAGCTTGGAATCGGCGCGTGGCAATTCGCCTATCAAAGCCGTAGCGGGAGTCCGCGCGAGGCGTGGCTCGACCCCGACATCAAGGATACGCTTCGGAGCCTGGACGCGAAGGCAGCGGTAGTCGTGCCGATCGGTTTTTTGTGCGATCACGTCGAAGTGCTCTACGATCTCGATATCGAAGCGGCGCAAATCGCACGCGAGGCGGGAATCAGGATGGAGCGCGCGCCGACCGTCGGGGACCATCCGTTGTTTATCGAGATGATGGCGTCGATAATCGCGCCGTACGCGCGCGGCTGACGGATCGATCGAGGGAGAAGCTCAAACGGACTCCGGCACACATATCAAACGGGTTGCAGTAATAGGCGGGGGAATCGCCGGGCTCGCCGCGGCGTATCGGCTTCGCGAGCTCGCGGCGGCGCGCGAATTTCCGCTCGAAGTGGAATTGCTGGAACGCGGCGCGAGATGCGGCGGAGCGCTCGAGACGATTCGCCGCGACGGATTTGTAATCGAGACCGGCGCCGATTCTTTTTTGTCGGAAAAAACATCGGCCGCCGAGCTCGCGCGGCGGCTTGGTCTCGGCGCGGAACTGATTCCGACTCGCGAGATTTACGGCAAGACGTTCGTGGTGCGCGCGGGGCGGCTGGTCGAGGTTCCGGCGGGATTTATGATGCTCGCGACGGCGCACTTCGGGCCGGTTTTTCGAAGTTCGCTTTTTTCGCCTCTCGGAAAATTACGGATGGCGCTGGAACCATTCATCGCGGCGCGAACCAGCGGCGACGACGAGAGTCTGGATTCATTCGTGACGCGGCGACTGGGCCGCGAGGTGCTCGAGCGCGTTGCGCAGGCGCTGGCGGGCGGTATCTACACCGCGGATCCGAAACACCTCAGCACCACGGCGACGATACCGCGCTTTGTCGAGATGGAGCGGCGCCATGGCAGCCTGTTCAAGGGAATGCGCGCGGCAGAGCGGGCGCGGGCGTCGAAGGGTCCGGAGGTGAGCGGCGCGCGATGGAGCCTGTTCCAGAGCTTCAGAAACGGGATGGCGACGCTGCCCGAGACGATTGCGGCGCGGCTGGGCGGGTCGATTCGCACGGGGGCGGAAGTTATCGGGATGTCCCCAACCGCGGACGGATGGCGGCTCGCTTTGGCCGGTGGCGGCTCGATCGACGCCGACGCGGTAATCTGCGCCGCGCCGGCGTACGCGGCCGCGCGCATCGTGTCGCCGCTTGAGCCGGCGGCTGCGAAGTTGCTCGGCGGAATCAGTTACGCATCGGCGGCGACGGTCAACCTGACGTTTCGCGAGAGCGACTTCGAGGGTCCGCCGCGCGCATTCGGCTTCGTGGTGCCGGCCATCGAGCATCGGCGCATAATCGCGGCCAGCTTTTCGAGCTTCAAGTTCGAGGGACGCGCGCCTGCGGGCGCAATCCTGGCGCGCGCGTTCATCGGCGGCGAGCTGCATCGCGAAATGATGAACCTTGGCGACGACGAGATGGTCGCCGCGGTGCGCGACGAGTTTCGCGCATTGCTCGGCGTGACCGCAGCGCCGGGAATCGCTGTAGTCAGGCGATGGCCCGATGCGATGCCGCAGTACGACGTCGGGCATCTGGCGCGGGTCGCCGAGATCGAGCGCCTCATCGCCCCAATTCCCGCCTTCGCAATCGCGGGCGCGGCTTATCGCGGCGTGGGGAGTCCCGATTGCGTGCGCAGCGGCGAAACTGCGGCGGATACGATCTTCGCCAAACTCTCGACGCCGAAATAAGCCTCCAATGATGGCGGGACCGTGAGCGTCGAGCAGGCTCCCAGAGGCGCGAGCGCGGCGCATTGGCCGCGAGTGATCGCGCACGCGGACATGGACGCCTTCTACGCGTCGGTCGAGGTGCTCGACAATCCCGCCCTGCGCGGCCTGCCGGTAATCGTCGCCGGGCAAAGCGCGCGCGGGGTCGTCACCTCGGCGTCGTACGAGGCGCGCAAATTCGGCGTGCGTTCCGCGATGCCGACGGGACAGGCGCGCAAACTGTGTCCGCAGGCGATCTTCGTGCCGGGCCGGATGGATCGCTACGTGGAAATCTCGCGGGTGGTGCGCCGCGTGTTCGAGAGCTTCAGTCCGATCGTCGAACCGCTCTCGCTGGACGAGGCTTTTATCGATCTGACCGGCACCGAGCGTCTGCTCGGGCCGCCGCTGGACGCGGCGTGCGATCTCAAGCGCCGGGTGCTCGAAGAAACCGGGCTGGTCGCATCGGTGGGCGTCGCGCCGACCAAGATGGCGGCGAAGATTTTGAGCGACATGTCGAAGCCCGACGGATTGCTCGCGGTGGCGCCGGAAAAAATCCGCGAATTTCTGACCCCGCTGCCGGTCGAAAGGCTGTGGGGCGTCGGACGCGTGACGCTCGCGCGGATGCATCAATCTGGCATCAAGACGGTCGGCGACCTGGCGCGGCGCGATCCGGCAGAGTTGAAGAGCCTGTTCGGCGCGATGGGACCGCATCTGCATGGACTCGCGTCCGGGATCGATACGCGACCCGTAATCGCCGACTGGCAACGCAAGTCATATGGCGAGGAAAATACTTTCGCGCACGACCTCGCGCTCGACTCGGATGAAATCCGGCGGGTTCTGATCGCGCATGGCGACGCGCTGGCGCGCCGGCTGCGCGCCGACGGGGTGCGCGCGCACACGGTGACGCTGAAGCTGAAGTTGGCGCGCCCGCTCGGCGGCGGGCGCTATCCGCTGATCACGCGCAGCTTCTCGATCGACGCCACGACCAATGACGGGCCGGAAATTTCGCGCGTCGCGACGCAGTTGCTGTCGAAGGTCGGCGGGAATGACAAAATTCGTCTCGTCGGCGTGCAGGTGCATCAGCTCGAGCGCGCGGATGGTGCGCAGCTCGGGCTGTTCGACACGCCGTCCGCGGACAATCGTGATCGCAAGCGCGACCGGCTCAATCGGGCGCTGGATTCGGTGGCAAAGAAGTTCGGCGCCGAGGCAGTGACGCGCGGCCTGGCACGCGTGGAGCGCGCCGCGCCGACGCGGCGGATCAAATGACCCAACCCCTTCCGCGGGCGGGAAGGGGAACAAATCGCGGGTTATTCCGCCGCTTGCAAAGAATGCTTAACTGTAGTTAATATCTTCCCCGATGCAAGCAGTTGGACGCCGCGACCCTATCTTCCGCGCGATCGAAGCGATGACCGCGCTGACTGAGATCTTCGAGCGCCGGCGCGAGGTGCTGGCCCGCGACGCGGGTATCACGATCGAGCAGTGGCGCGTGCTCGAGGAAATCTCGACCGAGCATTTTATTCCGTCGATGTTCGCGCGCAGCCGCGACAGTTCGGCGGCGGCAGTATCGAAAATATTGCGCCAGCTCCTCGACAGCGCGCTGGTCTCGGCCGCGATTGGACGGGCCGACCGCAGGAACCGGCGTTACAAGCTGACCGCGAAGGGAACCAGAGCGCTGGGCGAGCTGCGCGCCTCGCGTCAGGCGGCAATCGAGGCGATTTGGACGGGATTTTCGCGCGACGAGCTGGCCACATTCAGCGCGTTCGCCATCAAGCTGTCCGATCGGATCGAACGCTATTCGCGCGGGAAAAGTGCGCGGCGGGCGGCGGCGGTCTGATGAACTTCAACGGCGCTCTTTTACTAATTTGGAAATTGTTACGCCGCCGGATGCAGATCCGATGCGGCGGGAGTTGAAACGCAATGGCCGCAAAGACCCTGTTCGAGAAAATCTGGGAAGAGCACGTAGTCCGCGAAAAGCGCCATGAGCCTTCCCTGCTCTACATCGATCTGCACCTGGTTCACGAGGTCACGTCGCCGCAGGCGTTCGAGGGCCTGCGCCATTCGGGACGCAAAGTCCGCGCGCCGCATCGGACCTACGCCACGCAGGATCACAACGTGCCGACAACAGATCGGAGCAAGCCGATCGCCGATCCCGATTCGAAACTGCAGATCGAGACGCTCAGACACAACTGCGCGGAGTTCGGGCTGCGGCTGTTCGATATCGGCTCGCGCGAGCAGGGGATCGTGCACGTCATCGGCCCGCAGCTCGGGCTTACGCAGCCGGGCATGACGATCGTTTGCGGCGACAGTCACACCGCTACTCACGGCGCATTCGGCGCCCTGGCGTTCGGAATCGGCACGAGCGAGGTCGAGCACGTGCTGGCGACGCAATGCCTGTGGGAAGAGCGTCCGCAGACGTTTGAGATTCGCGTCGATGGAAAGCTCGGCGCGGGAGTCGGTGCCAAGGATTTGATCCTCGGCATCATCGGCAGGATCAAGACCAACGGCGCGACCGGGCACGTGATCGAGTACCGCGGCGCGGCCGTCGAGGCGCTGTCGATGGAAGAGCGCATGACGGTGTGCAACATGTCGATCGAAGGCGGCGCGCGCGCCGGGATGATCGCGGCGGACAAGACGACAGTCGAGTATCTGCGCGGGCGCCGGTACATTCCGACCGGCAAGGAGTTCGACGAAATTGCGGCGCGATGGCTCGAATGCCGCAGCGACGGCGGCGCGAAGTTCGATCGCAGCGTGGTATTCGACGCCGCGACGTTCGCGCCGCAGGTGACGTGGGGCACGAATCCCGGGATGGTCACCGACGTTAAGGGGAGCGTGCCGAATCCCGCGGAGATCGGCGACAAGGAGCAGCGCGAGACGGTCGAGCGGGCGCTCGCCTACATGGCGCTTCGGCCGGGCACGAGAATCGAGGACATCAAGATCGATCGCGTGTTCATCGGATCGTGCACGAACTCGCGGCTGAGCGATCTCAAGGCCGCCGCCGCCGTCGTCAAGGGCCGCAAAGTTGCGCCGACCGTGCAGGCGATGGTCGTGCCGGGATCGCAGGAGATCAAGGCGGAGGCTGAGCGTCTCGGCCTGGACAGAATTTTCACGCAAGCCGGCTTCGAGTGGCGCGAATCGGGATGCAGCATGTGCCTGGCGATGAATCCCGACGTGCTGCAGCCGGGCGAGCGATGCGCCAGCACGTCGAATCGCAACTTCGAGGGGCGGCAAGGCAAGGGCGGGCGCACGCACCTGGTGAGCCCCGCGATGGCGGCGGCGGCGGCGATAGCAGGACATTTCGTGGACGTCCGCGACTGGGGCAATCGGTAAGAGGGAGACAAAAATGCAGGCATTCAAGAATTTCACCGGGATGGTCGCGCCGCTCGATCGCGCCAACGTCGATACCGATCAGATCATCCCCAAGCAGTTTCTGAAGGCTGTCGTGCGGACCGGCCTCAAGAAGGGGCTGTTCATCGACTGGCGGCTCAATCCCGACGGCGCCGAGAACAAAGATTTCGCGCTGAACAAGCCGCGCTACCAGGGCGCGTCGATTTTGGTCGCGCGCAACAATTTTGGATGCGGCAGTTCGCGCGAGCATGCGGTGTGGGCGCTCGATGACGCGGGCTTCCGCGCGGTGATCGCGCCGGAGTTCGCCGATATCTTCCACAACAACTGTTTGAAGAACGGATTTCTTCCGATCACGCTGCCGGCCGGCGAGGTCGAGCATATTTTTCGCGCCACCGGCGACTACGAGGCGTACCGGCTCACGATCGATCTCGAAAAGCAGACAGTGTCCGACGATTTCGGATGGACGGCGCATTTCGAGATCGAGCCGTTCCAGAAGAAGTGCCTGCTCGAGGGTCTCGACGACGTCGCGCTGACGCTCGCGCACGAGGACCGGATCCTTGCGTACGAAAAGGCGCATCCACTACCGCATCGCTTCGAGTAGATGCGGCCGTTGCGACGGCAGCGCAGGCTCTTTGCACGCTTGTGCTCATCTGGACGTTAGTCTGTACGTTCGGCCGCGCGACAACGGAGCGCGTCTTAACACTGGCCCCCCGTGCCAACGGGCGCGCGGGCGACGCTGGCGCCGCGCGCGTCGCGGGGGGAAACTCATCGCAGGTGCCAAATCGCATGAAACCAATCTTCTCGATGACAATCGTCGCGCTGTTCTCGACCGCGCTGGCTGGATGCTGGTTCTATTCGAGGCCTGACACGGCGACAGGCTGTCAGAAGACCACCTACGGCGTCGCGATAGCCTCGACCAGCAACGAGAACTGCCCTCCCTCTGACGCCAGCGCTCCGCCACCGCCGACCGTACCGCCGCTACCGCCGCCCTCGATGCCGTGATTTGTGCGTCGAGGCGGTGAGTCGCGCTCGTGATTATCCCAACGACAATCACCGCGAGCGCTGAACACGATCGCATGCGGCTGGACGTGTTCGTTTCGATGCGGCTGGCGCCGGAATACTCGCGCTCGCAAGTGGCGCGGATGATTAAGGCGGGACTGGTTACGGTCAACGGCGCTCCCGCGCGCGCGTCGAGCGGAGTGCGAACGGGAGACAGTATTGACGTCGCCGCGGCGCCCGCAGGCGCGCTGTACGATCCTTCAAATTACAAAGAAGGTGACGCGCCGGAGATTTCTGTAATTTTCGCCGACGACGAAATAATCGTCGTGAACAAGCCCGCCGGCATGACGGTGCATCCCGCGCCCGGCCATCCCAATGGCACCCTCGTGGACGCTCTGCTGGCGCGATTTCCCGAACTTGCCGCGATGGCCGAGCCCGACGGCGTGCTGCGGCCCGGCATCGTGCATCGCCTCGACAAAGACACCTCGGGCGTGATGGTGGTCGCACGCACGCCATTTTCGCGCACTGCGCTTTCGCGGCAGTTCAAGGAACGCAGCGTCAGGAAAATCTATCTCGCGATCGTCAAGGGTAAAGTCGCGCGCGATCGGCTGACGATCGAGCGTCCCGTCGGGCGCCATCCCGTGGAGCGCAAGCGGATGTCGGTGCGATCGCATGCGCCGCGCGACGCGGTCAGCCATATCACGGTGCTTGCGCGATTCGATGCCGCGGACGCGGACGACGTGGGAACATCGCTGGTGCGCGTGAAACCCGACACCGGCAGGATGCATCAGATTCGCGTGCATCTCGCGTCGATCGGTCATCCGTGCCTGGGCGATCCTCTATATGGCGGCAAGTCGGCAGCCGGTGGATTTTTTCACAGGCAGGCGCTGCATGCGCTGGCGCTTTCGATCGCGCATCCGAGATCGGACGAGCGGCTCGAATTCATCGCGCCGCTGCCAATCGAATTCGTCGAATTTCTCGCGCAGAAATCGTTCACGCCGGACGCGCGCGAACTTCGGCGATGGATCGAACTTACTTGAGGCCCATTGACACGGCGGCCTGATCCCCGTTGACACGATGGCATCGCGCGGGTAGCGTTTTGATTGAGCTTCCGCACTGAGGACGCTGAGACGGGTGGGGTGGTTAGAAAAAATCCCGTTTCCCTGCGGTCCGTAATTCCGAACTCGTACTCAAGGCGTTAGTTGTTCCGAATCCCGGCCGCTTGAGCACTCATGAATCTATAATGGTATCTCCCGTCGTGGGAGGCCATTTACAAACAAACGTCCATAGCCTGCGGCGCGCACGCGTAAGCGGCTGCCCGTCGCAGCACTCAAGTACGTGATGGAGTCCAGGTTGCGGGGAAGGCATATGAGCAAGGGCAGAGGGGCTGCAAAGAACGAAGAGGGGCGCTTCGACGACCCGCGTTCGTCAAACGGGGCGCCGCGCCAGGTAAATCTGGATGGCAATCCGAATCTTCCGCCGCTGGCGCCGGTGATCAGCGATGAAGGGGTGCTCAACCTCAAGTCGCTCAAGCGCGCGAAGATTACCGAGCTGGCGCAGATGGCGCGCGACTTCAACGTCGATGGCGCCACCAACATGCGCAAGCAGGAGATGATTTTTGCGGTCCTGCAGGCGCAAGCCGCCAAAAACGGCTCGATCCTCGGCGAGGGCGTGCTGGAAATTCTGCCCGACGGCTTCGGCTTCCTGCGCGCACCGGACTACAACTACCTGCCCGGTCCCGACGACATTTATATTTCGCCGAGCCAGATTCGCAAGTTCAATTTGCGCACCGGCGACGTGGTTTCCGGCCTGATTCGCCCGCCCAAAGAAGGCGAGCGCTACTTCGCGCTGCTCAAGGTTGAATCGATCAACTACGAGGATCCTGAAAAGGCGCACGACAAGATCCTGTTCGACAACCTGACCCCGCTCTATCCCGAGGAGCGCATCAAGCTCGAATACAATCACGAGGATCTGACCACCCGCATCATCGATTTGGTCGCGCCTATCGGCAAAGGCCAGCGCGGACTTATCGTCGCGGCGCCGTTCACCGGCAAGACGATGATGCTGCAGGCGATCGCCAAGGCAATCGCCCACAATCATCCCGAGATCGTGCTGATCGTGCTGCTGGTCGATGAGCGGCCCGAGGAAGTCACCGACATGCTGCGTTCGGTGCAGGGCGAGGTCGTAAGCTCGACCTTCGACGAGCCGGCCACGCGTCACGTGCAGGTGGCCGAGATGGTAATCGAGAAGGCGCGGCGGCTGGTCGAGCACGGGCGCGACGTCGTGATTTTGCTCGACTCGATCACGCGGCTGGCGCGCGCGTACAACACCGTGGTGCCGCCGTCGGGCAAGATACTGTCGGGCGGCGTCGATTCCAACGCGCTGCACAAGCCCAAGAAGTTTTTCGGCGCCGCGCGCAACACCGAAGACGGCGGCAGTCTGACGATTATCGCGACGGCGCTGGTCGATACCGGCAGCCGAATGGACGAAGTAATTTTCGAAGAGTTCAAGGGCACCGGCAATCAGCAGATAGCGCTCGACCGGCGCCTGCTGGAAAAGCGGATTTTCCCGACGATCGATATCCAGCGCTCCTCGACGCGCAAGGAAGAGCTGCTGCTGCCGCGCGCCACTCTGAATCGCGTGTGGATACTGCGCAAGCTGCTGACCCAGCTCAACGCAGTCGAAGCGATGGAATTCCTGATCGACAAGATGGACAAGACCAAGACCAACGAAGAATTCCTCGAGTCGATGAACGCCTGAGGGGCGCGCTGGCTACGGGCCGGATAACGCGTAAACTTGCCGGGTGGGCCGCCTGAACTCTCGCCACACCGCTGCGTTGGCGTTTGTGGGCTGGTATCTGATGATGCCGCCCGATTCCGCCAAGGTCCCTCATTCGGTTGATTCTGAGGCTCCCCTTTCGCATTGGATTGCGGTCGCCACGTTTGACACTTCGGACAATTGCGAGAAGGCGCTCGCGGAACTTCAGAACAAGAACCAGGACCCGATCGAGCTTGACAAAACCGGGAAACTCCAGCGTTTGCGGAAACGGGGGCCTGATCCTGCCTTGGGACGCGCGCGAGCGATTAACGCCGGCTGCGTCGAGAGTGACGATTTCCGCCTGAAGGGAAGAAAATAGGAAAGCGGCATGCGCTTTCTTAGCGCGGCGCGGCCTGATATTAGTTCAAGATTGCCCCGTACGGGGCCAAGAGGCAGGAACAAAATTCTATGACTGAAATCAGCATGAAGCAGCTTCTGGAGGCCGGCGTTCATTTCGGCCATCAGACCAGCCGCTGGAACCCGAAGATGAAGCAATACATCTTCGGCGCCCGCAACGGTATTTACATTATCGATCTTCAGCAGACGGTGAAGATGTTTCGCGCGACCTACGACTTCGCGCGCGACCTCGCTGCGGCAGGCGGCACGATGCTGTTCGTCGGCACCAAGAAGCAGGCCCAGGACATCGTCAAGGAAGAGGCCGAGCGATGCGGGATGTTTTACGTCAACAACCGCTGGCTGGGCGGGATGCTGACCAACTTCCAGACTATCCGCGCCTCGATCGACAGGCTCAAGAAGCTCGAAGAACTCATGGCCGACCCGGAGATGATTCGCGCGCTCAGCAAGAAAGAGATGAGCGACAACGGGCGCGAGCATGAAAAGCTGATGAACACGCTGGCCGGGATCAAGAACATGCGCAAACTCCCGGACGCGCTGTGGGTGATCGATACCAAGAAGGAAGATATAGCCGTTGCGGAGGCGAACCGCCTCGGTATCCCGGTCGCCGCGGTGGTGGATACCAACTGCGACCCCGACCTGATCGCGTATCGAATTCCCGGCAACGACGACGCGATCCGCGCGATCAAACTGTTCACGGCGGCGGTCGCTGACGCGATCATCGAAGGCAAGCAAATAGCCGAGGAACGCGCCAAGGGGCAGCAGGATATCCGCTCGGACGCCGGCGCGGCGGCAGACACGGGAGCATCGGCACCCGATTCTCCAAGCGCGGTCTAGTCGATAAATTCGACCTTCAGGGCCGAAACGGAAGAAACGGAGCCGGTCAGCCGTGGCCGTCGCTTGCAGTATAGCGACCGGCCAAGAATACTAGCTCAACTCAGGAATTGTGATGGAACTAAACGCGAATCTGGTTAAAGAACTGCGCGAGAAGACCGGCGCCGGCATAATGGATTGCAAGAGAGCGCTGGCGGAGACGGCCGGCAATCTCGAAAAGGCCGTCGTATGGCTGCGTGAGAAGGGAATCGCCGCGGCGGCAGGCCGGGCCGGCCGGGTCGCATCCGAGGGATCGGTCGGTTCGTATATTCATGCGGGCGGCAAACTGGGCGTGTTGATCGAAATCAATTGCGAAACCGATTTCTGCGCCAAGTCGGAAGCGTTCCAGGCGCTGGTGAAGAACCTCGCGATGCAGGTGGCGGCGGCCAATCCGCGTTGCGTGCGGCGCGAGGAGATATCCCCGGCCGTTATCGAGCAGGAGCGGCAGATCTACGCGTCGCAGGCCGAGGGCAAGCCGGCGGCGGTCGTGACCAAGATCGTCGATGGCAAGATCGAGAAATTTTACAAGGAAGCCTGCCTGCTCGAGCAGGCTTACGTCCGCGATCCCAACAAGACTGTCAACGATCTGCTTGGCGAGGCCGCCATCCAGATGCGTGAGAAGATCGACGTGCGCCGCTTCATGCGCTACCAATTGGGTGAGGCGCTCGACGGCAAGGCAACCACCACGGCCGCCTGACGCGGGCGCATTTGCAGACGCGACGGGGCTTCAACGGGGGCTTCGACGGGAGCTTCGAGAGATGGCTGAAGTTCAAAGTGGGTTGAACGGCAAGCCGCGCTTCAGCCGTATCCTGCTGAAATTGTCCGGCGAGGCGCTCGCTCCGGCGCAAGGGTCGGGACTCGATCTCGACGCGCTGGCGGAGATTGCGCTCGAAATCAAGGAAGTGGCGGCGCTCGGCGTTCAGCTCGCGCTGGTAATCGGAGCCGGCAATTTTATCCGCGGAATCGACTACGAGGCGCGCGGAATGGATCGTTCGACCGCCGACCAGATGGGGATGCTGGCGACGGTGATCAACTCGCTCGCGCTGCAAAACGCGCTCGAGCATGCCGGCGTGGTCACGCGAGTGCTGTCCGCCATCGAGATGCAGGCGCTGTGCGAGCCGTACATCCGCCGCCGCGCCGTGCGCCATCTCGAAAAGGGCCGCGTGATCATATTCGCCGCCGGCACCGGCAATCCCTATTTCACCACCGACACGGCGGCGAGCCTGCGCGCGATGGAAATCGGCGCGGAGGTAATCCTGAAGGCGAGCCATGCCGTGGACGGGGTTTACGATCGCGATCCAATGCGCGAGCCGGGGGCAAAGCGCTTCGATCGGCTCACTTATATCGAGGTGCTGCAGAAGAACCTGAAGGTGATGGACTCGACGGCAATCTCGATGTGCATGGATAATCGCCTGCCGATCATCGTGTTCAATTTGCGTAAAGCGGGTAATATAAGAAGGGCCGTGATGGGTGAGCAAATCGGGACCCGGGTGGAGAGCGCACCGTGAGCATGCTTACCGACACAATCGAAGACGCGCGCAAGGAAATGGACAAGACCGTCGAGGCGTTTCGCCACGAACTCACCCGCGTCCGCACCGGCCGCGCTTCAACCGCGCTGGTCGAAAATCTGCAGGTAAATTACTACGGCTCGAAGACTCCGCTGCGGCAATTGGCCGGGTTGTCGGCGCCCGAGCCGCGCTTGATAGTGATCACGCCATACGACAAGGGCGCGATGCACGACATTGAAAAAGCGATCCAGACTTCCGATCTTGGCCTGATGCCGATGAACGACGGCAAGTTGATCCGGATTCCGATCCCCGAGCTGACCGAGGAGCGCCGCAAGGAGTTGGTGAAACACGTCCGCAAAATAGGCGAGGAATTCCGCGTCGGCATCCGCAACCATCGCCGCGACGCCAACGACATGCTCAAGGAACTGCACAAGGAAAAGCAGGCCACCGAAGACGAGATGCGATCGGGCGAGGCCAAGGTGCAGCAGTACACGACCGAGTTCATCGAGAAAATCGACAAAGTGCTGACCGCCAAAGAAGCGGAAATCATGGAGGTCTGAGCTCGCCCGTTTACGGCGCGAGCTTCGGTGAAACCTGAACCCCAAGTGCCCATCTCACTACCACTGAACGATTTCCCCAACCTGTCTTTGGATCCATCGCGGATGCCGCGCCACGTGGCGATCGTGATGGACGGCAACGGCCGCTGGGCGAATCGGCGCGGGCTCTCGCGCCACGAGGGCCATCGGCGCGGCAAGGATTCGGTGCGCGCGGTCGTCGATGCGGCGCGCGAACTCGGCATCCCGTACCTCACGCTGTACGCATTTTCGAGCGAGAACTGGGGCCGGCCGACCACTGAAGTCAGTTTCCTGATGCAGCTGTTCCATCGCTATCTCATCACCGAGACCAAGCGCCTGATGAAACGCGACATCCGCGTGGTGGCTCTGGGAGACACCCAGCGGTTACCGCCGCGGGTGCGCGAGGCGTTGGCCGAGACCGTCGCGGCGACGCGCGAAAATCGCACGATGACGGTGGCGTTGGCGTTATCGTACGGCGGCCGCCAGGACATCGTGAACGCGGCGCGATCGATCGCGCGCGCGGTGGCAGAAGGCGCGATTTCACCCGATCAAATCGACGAGCAGATGCTGGCGCGCGAACTGACCACCACCGGGCTTCCCGATCCCGACCTGCTGATTCGAACCTCGGGAGAACTGCGAATCTCCAATTTTTTTCTCTTCCAACTTGCCTACACCGAACTTTATTTCACCGACACTCTGTGGCCCGATTTCCGCGCGCGCGAATTCCTGAGCGCGATCGCCGCCTACCAGCTTCGCGAACGCCGCTTCGGCGCGATCTCGAACGGCTCCGACACCCGGCTGCGTGCTCAGAACTAGGCTCCTGACAGCGGCGGTCCTGTTGCCCGCGGTGGGGGCGCTGGTAGTTTTCGCGCCGGGCTGGTTCTTCACGATTTTTATTGCGACCGCCGCAATCTGGGGGCTCTACGAAGTCGCCGCGATGACCGGCGCTCTGCACATGGTCGCGATACCGCTGTTCGCCGTCGTCGGTGGCGTGCCGTTGTTCGGGCTTCTCTACGGCGGCGACGTGGGATGGCTGGCGCCGGTGCTGGTGATCCTCATGATGCTTGCGCTGGTGGCGCGAGTCGCTGTTGCCGGCGACGCCGAAGCATTCAGAGGCCCGCGACTCGTCTTCATTGGCGCGGCGTACGTCGGAGTTCTGTTCCCTTATTTCGCGCTACTGCGCAACGGTCCCGCCGGCATCAGCATGTTGCTGCTGGTCATCTTGTTGGTGGTAGTGAGCGACAGCGGCGCATACTTCATCGGGATGTATCTGGGCCGGACGAAGCTCGCGCCCAAAGTCAGCCCAAATAAGACGGTCGAAGGCGCGGCGGGCGGCTTGATCGCGACGATGGCGGCCGGGTGGTTGCTGTTTCAGATACGCGGCGGGTCGTGGGATACGGGCCCTGTCCTGCTATTTTCGGCTATGATTTCCCTTCTCGCGCAGCTTGGCGATCTGGCCGGTTCGGCATTAAAGCGAGCCGCGGGAGTCAAGGACTCGGGCTGGATTTTTCCGGGGCATGGCGGTCTGCTCGATCGAACTTGTTCGCTAGTCTTCGCGGTGGTTTTCGCTTACTATTGGTTTCGTTGATGCGGCTTTGGGAGCCGCATTTTCACGCTTTCCGCATAAGGACTCCCGGGTAGAAACTAAATGATACCGTCGATTCTATACGCAGCGCTGGTCTTCGCCGTGTTGGTGGTCGTGCACGAGGCAGGACATTTCGCGATGGCGAAGAAGGTCGGCGTCCGCGTGCTGCGATTCTCGATCGGCTACCCGCCAAAAGTATTTGGAATGCGGCGCGGCGAAACCGAGTACTCGATCGGCGCGACTCCATTCGGCGGCTACGTCCGAATGCTGGGCGATGAAGTCGGCGAGGAACCCAAGCCCGAAGAACTCACGTTGTATCTTCACGAAATCGGCCTCGACCTGAGTGGCGCGGCGCGCGAGCGCGGTGTGATTCAAGCCGGGGGCGAATTCGATGAGAATTTGCGCGCGCTTGCGGATCGCCTGGGCGGGTCGGACGCCGGCGTTGCGCACAGCGTCATCGGGCGCGCGCTCAAGCCCGACGAAGCAATCCTCCTGGGCGAAGTGGGCCGCCAGCCGAAAGTTGACGACGCGATCAAATCGCTGGCGGAACGTCCTCCCACCAAGCTGGTCGAGGCGTACTGCAAGCGGGCGTTCCCGACTCAGCCGCTCGGCAAGCGAGTTCTGATAGTGCTGGCGGGACCGCTGGCGAATATTATCTTCGCGCCGATTCTGCTCACATTTGTTTTCATGACCGGCGTGCCGGAGTTGTTGCCGGTCGTCGGCAAGACCACCAACAATCTCCCGGCGGCCAAGGCCGGACTTCTCAGCGGCGACCGGATTCTCGCGGTTGACGGCCGGCCGATGGAAACTTGGACCGATTTCTCGAAGACGGTGAAGGCGGGAGACGGCTCTCCGATCAAGCTGGAAATTGATCGGCAGCAAAAGGGCGCGTCCGCGCGCAGCACGATCGTCATCAAGCCGACCCGGCTCGACCAGAAGACCATTTATGGCACCAACGCGATCGCCTGGGTAATAGGAGTGCAGCCGAGCGGCGACGAGGTAACCAAGCGGTACGGTCCGTTCGGCGCGGTGAAAGAAGCGGGCAAAACCTCGGTCGAGATGACCGTCCAGATGGTGGTCGGAATCGCCAGTATCTTCTCCGGCACCACGCCTGTGCGCGAGGCGCTCGGCGGACCGATCATGATCGCGCAGATGGCCGGCAAGGAGGCGCACGAGGGATTCGCGAACCTCGCGATGTTTACCGTGATGCTGAGCCTCGAGCTCGGCATCATAAATCTGCTGCCGGTGCCGCTGCTAGACGGAGGACATCTGCTGTTTTTCGTCTTCGAGGGCGTAAAGGGCAAGCCGCTCGAACTTCGCTACCGGGAGGCGATGCTCCAGGTGGGACTGTTCTTGCTCGTGGCGCTGATGGCGTTCGTAATTTTCAATGACATCTCGCGTATTGTGCAGGGTTAATCGGCTCCTCGAACAGACGGCCGCGACGCGCCCGGTCCTGGGACTCGACACCTCCACTCCAATCGCAAGCCTTGCCGTGATTGCACACGGGACGGTCGCCGCGTCAGTGGCGCGGCCCGTCACCTCGCATGGCGCCGCATTGCCGGGCGCCGTTGACGAACTTCTTGGCGCGGCGGGACTGGCAATTGGCGGTCTCGGCGCAATCGCGGTCGGGACGGGGCCCGGATCGTTCACGGGACTTCGCATCGGGCTGAGCTACGCCAAGGGAATCGCGATGGCGTCGGGATGCGGGCTGGTCGGCGTGCCCAGTTTCGACGCGATGGCGTTAGCTGCGCTGGAGCGCAACAATACCGATACCGATACAGGCGGGCTGGTCTGCGTGGTTGTGGACGCTCGGAAAGGCGAAGTTTACGCGGCCCTTTACCGGGTCGTGGCCGATGGGCTAGAGAAATTGTCAGAGGAACTGGTAATCGCGCTGGAACACCTGGCATCGCGCATCACCGAGGACGTCATGTTCGTCGGTGACCAAAGAGCGAAGGAAGCGGCGGCCCTTGTGGAATCGCGGGGCCATAGAGTGTCGCTTTGCGAAACAGGGACGCTCGATTTGCGCGGAGTTTGCGTCGCGGCGATCGGCGGGGCGCGGTTTGCCCGTGGTGAGACGGATCGTGCGGCTTCGCTGGAGCCGCTATATATCAGGACGCCGGAGGCCACGTTCAAGCCCAAAAATCCGGCGGGCATAATAAGCACGGAGGGCGTATGGAGCATCGAGAGGAAGAACTCATTCGGCTGCATCTGAACCACGACGAGGAACTGAGAGGGATCTACACGGAGCATCAAGAGCTGAAACAAAAGCTCGAAGTTTTTAGAAACAAGCTGTACCTGACCAACGAAGAGGAAATCGAAGAAAAGCGGATCCAGAAGCTTAAGCTGGCTTCGAAAGACCGCATGATGGCGATTCTCGGCCGCTATCAACAAGAGGCTCGCTGAACGCCACAGGCCCGGGCGATGAGCGCGCGCACTCCACCCCATGACAAGTCATACAATATCGGTTCTGGTAGAAAACGAATTCGGCGTGCTCGCACGCGTGGCCGGACTGTTTTCGGGCCGCGGCTTTAACATCGAGTCACTGACCGTCAACGAGGACCCGCTCGATCCGACGGTGTCGAGGATCGTGCTGGTGACTATTGGCGACGATCAGATCGTCGAGCAGATCAACAAGCAGCTCAACAAGCTCGTCTCCGTCATCAAGATAACCGACTTCAAGGAGGTCGAGACGATCGAGCGCGAGATGGTGATCGTCAAGGTCGCGGTGGACGAGCGCACGCGCTCCGAGCTCGACTCGATCGTAGCCGCGTTTCGCGCCCATGTAATCGATATCGGCCCGCGCGCAATCACCGTCGAGCTGACCGGCGACTCCGAAAAGATCAAGGCCTTCATCGCGATCGTGCGCCCGCTCGGAATCAAGGAAGTCGTCCGTTCGGGCAAAGTCGCGATGGCGCGCGCGGTGCAGTTGAGCCACGACAATCATCAGAGTCGCCGGGCACGTGAAGCTGAATAATCTGACCGCGGAAAAATTCGGGAGAGCATTCAAATGAAGGTTTATTACGACCGCGACGCGGACCTGTCCGCGCTCAAAGGCAAGAAGATCGCGGTCATTGGCTTTGGAAGCCAGGGACATGCGCACGCGCTCAACCTGCGCGACAGCGGGATGGACGTATGCGTCGGGCTGAGCGCAAGCTCGCCGTCGCGCGAAAAAGCCAAAAAGCAGGGCCTGCCGGTGTTCGACACCGCCGACGCCGCCAAGCGCGCCCAAGTAATCATGATGCTGGTGCCCGACGAGATGGGCTCGGAGATTTATGAGGCCGAGATTGCCCCGCATCTCACCAAGGGCAAGTACCTGGCCTTCGGTCACGGCTTCAACATCCATTTCAAATTCATCAAGCCGCCGGCAGACGTTAATGTCTTCATGATCGCGCCCAAGGGACCCGGTCATCTCGTGCGCTCCGAATACACCAAGGGCCGCGGCGTGCCGTGCCTCCTCGCCGTGCAACAGGATCCGTCGGGCGACACTACAAAGGTCGGGCTTGCGTACGGCAGCGCGATCGGCGGCGGCCGTGCGGCGATTATCGAAACGTCGTTCAAGGAAGAAACCGAAACCGACCTGTTCGGCGAGCAATCTGTCCTGTGCGGCGGACTCACCGAACTCATCCGCGCCGGTTACGAGACACTGGTCGAGGCCGGCTACGCGCCCGAGATGGCGTACTTCGAGTGCCTGCATGAAGTGAAGCTGATCGTGGACCTGATCTACGAGGGCGGAATCTCGAACATGCGCTATTCGATCAGCAACACCGCCGAGTACGGCGACATGACGCGCGGCAAGAAGGTGATAGGCGCCCCGTCGCGCGAGGCGATGAAGCAGATCCTCGCGGACATCCAGTCCGGCAAGTTCGCCAACGAATGGATCGGCGACTACAAGGCCGGGTTGCCGCGTTTCCGCGAACTGCGCAAGGAAGCCGCCGCGCATCCGATCGAAGAGGTCGGACGCAAGCTGCGCGCGTTCATGCCGTGGCTCGCGAGCGATCGGCTCGTCGATAAGTCGAAGAACTGAACCGCCGTGGCGGGCGAAACCGACAGCGGGCGTCCGGCGCCGGGCGCCGTTCTCGCGCGCATCGCAGGCGCGATCGGAATAGCGGCCGAAGGCGCGGCGCTGTCGCTCGGATTGGCGGTAGTTGGAATCATACTTATTGCGCTGGGCCTCAAGTCGCTGGGTGCGATCCTGGTATTGCTCGCAATCCCGATTGCGCTTTTCTTTCGCGATCCCGATCGCTATCCGGCGCGTACCGAAAACGTCGTGATTTCAGGCGCCGACGGCAAAATCACAGACATTTCCGACGTCTCCTTTCCAGCCTCGACGGGTCGGCTCTGCCATCGGGTGTCGGTGTTCATGTCGCCGCTCAACGTCCACGTGAACCGCGCGCCGGTCGGCGGCGAGGTAACGATGGTCGAGCATACCGCGGGCGAGTTCCGCGCCGCGTTTCGCGACGACGCCAGCGAGCACAATGAGCGCAACCTGATTGCGATGACGGACGCGGCGGGCCGCATGTTCGGGATGATCCAGGTGGCCGGATATCTCGCCCGGCGAATAGTTTGCCGGCTCCGCGCGCGTGATAGAATACACGCGGGTCAGCGGATAGGGCTTATTATGTTCGGAAGCCGCGTCGATCATTTTTTCCCGTCCGAGTACCGGGTCACGGTGTCGTTGGGACAACGCGTGCGCGCCGGAGAATCCATTATCGGAGCAATCGAGCAATGAGCCGCAATTCCCGCCGCTCGCGCGAAGAGCGCGCCCGGATGGAACTCTATTCGGGTCAGAGCCGCGAGCCGGGCCTCAAAACGGACGGCGCGCTGCGCCGCGGCGTGTTCCTGCTGCCCGCGACGATCACGTCGATCGGCCTGCTGTCGGGCTTCTACTCGATGGTCTCCGCGGTGAGCGGACACTTCGAGGTGGCCGCCGTGATGATCGTGATCGCGTTCGTGTGCGACGGACTCGACGGGCGCATCGCTCGCGCGTCGCGCACCTCGAGCCAGTTCGGCGTCGAGTATGACAGTCTCTCCGACGTAGTCGCCTTCGGCGTCGCACCCGCGATGCTGACCTATGCGTGGGCGCTGAAACCGATCGGTTCGCTCGGAATCGGCGTCAGCGGACTGTTCGTGTTGTGCTCGGCGTTGCGCCTGGCGCGCTTCAACGTACAGACCGCGACGGCGGACAAGAGCCGTTTCGTCGGCCTGGCCGTCCCCGGCGCAGCCATGATGATCTCCGGGCTCGCTCTGGCCTACAGCTACTTCGAATTCGATGCGCCGCGCACGCTGTGTACGATCATGGTGCCGATCACGCTTGCACTCGGCGGCCTGATGATCTCGCGCGTGCCCTACCCCAGCTTCAAGGCAATCAAGCTTGAAAAACGCGCGCAGATCGAACTGGTCATCACGATGATGGTGTTCGCTGCGATGCTGTTCGCGATGCCGCAGCTCACCGCCTTCCTGCTCTCGACTGCGTACGTGCTGTCGGGTCCCGCGCTGATGATTCGCGGCGAACGGTTGAGCGCCAAAGTATCGGTGCTGCACCCGGTCGCGCCCGCCTCCGGCTCGAACGACAAGTCCCGTGACGCCGCCGGGATCGCGCAGGCATCCGAGCCCGCCCCAGGCCCCCGCGGTCTCCGCGAGCATCCACGCGTCCAACACTAG
>OCZT010000807.1_pt1 | contig 31821 bp, 29 predicted proteins | sample 1539031 | NCBI WGS metagenome assembly OCZT01 (sample SAMEA3539308, study PRJEB22396) | soil metagenome | biome: tundra; feature: field; material: soil | place: USA | collected 2010-05 | depth 0.15 m | reverse complement strand
GGTGAGCAGCTCACGCATCCCGTCGCCGACGGCAACCGCATCGGTGGATGCACCGTTGTGGAGGCGCTCCGCCTTGCCGGTGCCGGCCGGGCGGCGGCCGCCCTGGAAAGGTTCCCGCTGCTGGCCGCGCGCCGCGATCTCCGCGCCGAGCTGCTCTCCGGGGGCGAACACCACGTGCTCCAGGTGGCGTGCGCGTGGTGCCCCGCCCCGCGGGTGCTGGTGCTGGACTCACCGACCACCGGGCTCGCCGCCGATGCCGCCGGCGCGGTGCGCACCCTTGCCACTGACGCGGCCGCCGGCGGGGCCGCCGTTCTCTGGCTGGATCAGACGCAGGCAGCTGCCCCGGTCGCCGCGCGATGGCAGCTGCGCGGCGGCGTGCTCAGCCCGGTGACGGCAGCGGGCTGACCTTCGGTCCCGGCCGGATGCTGTTGCCGCGCAGGTCGTTGTCGTAGACCTTGTAGGTGTAGCCGCCGGCCGCGGTCCATTCCAGGCCAGCGTGCTCGTCCTGCTCGGTGAAGAAGACGAGCACGCTGGCCTTGGTGATGTTGGTGTAGCCGACCGAACGGAAATGGTCGATGATGCCGATGCAGTACTGCTTCTGCGCATCGTCTCCAGGGAGGGCGAGCATGCCCTGGATGGTGATCAGGCGCTCGGTGGCGATGCTCACCAGGATCGTGGTGGTCTTGGCGCGCGCCTGCACCACCGCGTTGTGGTCGGTCCGGTCGACGAACCCGGCCAGCTGCGGGTCCGCGCGAAGGCCCACCTCCCAGAACACGAACGACGAGTACAGCGAGCGCTCGAATGCGAGCCCGTCGGCCGCGGCCACCGGGTTGTTGCCGTAGCGGTGGTTGAAGCCGATGGGCGGCAGCGACGGCACCGGTTCCGGCGTCGGCGTCGGGTGCACGACCACGAAGTCGCTGCAGCCGCTCAGCACCAGCGCCATCAGCACCAGCGCGAGCGGCCGCAGCGGGCTGCGGCGCAGCCGCAACCGCCTAATGGAAATTGGCGAGGATCTGATCCTCGGTCGGAAGCGTCTTGGAGAGCTGCTCATCCTGGACCGGCGCGTACTTCATGTCATGGATGACCGAGATGTACATGTCGTCATCGGCCACGCCCTCATGATTCTGCGGGTTGAACCCCCGGGTGTCGCCGTTGGCACTGGGCACCGACACGCTGCCGATGGCCGCGATCAGCCCCTGGCCGGGCGCAGCGCTGTTCTGCTTCTTGAGCGCGGCCACGACAAGATTGACCGCGTCGTAGGAGAAGAAGTCGAAGTCGTTCGGCTGGCGGATCTCGCGACCCTCCGCGTCCTTGAACCCGGCATCGGTGGGACCGCCCTCGGCGCGGGCCAGGCGGTGCTCGAACTGCCCGAACGAGGTGGCGTCGGCCTCGCTGGTCAGCCGTGAGCTGACGAAACGCAGCCCGTCGGTGGCGGCGTTGCCGGCGGTGGCCCGGACCGCCGGGCTCTCGGCGGTGGGGGCGGCGAACAGCGGCAGCCCGAGGTTGGCGGTGTGCGCCGAGCTGACCACCTTGGCGACGAAGAGGTCGCTGCCCCAGATGGCGAGGCCGCCGGGGTGCGCGGCGGCGACCGCCTGCAGTTGCGCGTCGAAGGTGGCCGCGTCGGTGGGAACCTCGATGGTCGGGCCCGCCGTGGATCCGGCGGTGGCGAGTGCCATCGACAGCTGGCTGGCGCCGTCGCGGCCGCTGTCACTGTCGTCGTGGATGATCGCCACGGTCTTGATGGACTGGGCGATGTAGGCACCGAGCCGGTTCGCCGCCGCGTCGTTGGCGATGCCGAGGCGAAACAGGCTGGGCCGGCCCGCGGGGTCCATAAGAGCCGCCGTGCCGTTGGCGACGTCGATCTCCGGGACGCCCGCCGCGTTGCCCTTGGGCGCGCTGGTGGCGGCGCCGAAGCCGTCCTCGATCACCGCGACCGCGCCGTCGCTGATCGCCGATGAGACGTTCTGCGCCGAGGTGGCGGGCTGCGCGTTGTCGTCGTAGACCTTGAGCGCCAGCGTGTAGCCGGTGCCGCCGATGGTGAGCCCCTTGGCGTTGGCCTCCTTGACCGCCGTGTCGGCCCCGCGCTGGACGGCGCCGGCCACGTAGGCATCGGCGCTCACCGGGATGTTCAGTGCAATCGTGATGGTGTGGGTGTTGGCTGTCGGCGACGCAGCCCCGCCGCCGCCGCAGGCGGCGACAGCCCCGAGCGACAGCATCGCCAGGGTGGTTGTGGCTCGCGCAGTGCGCACGGTCACGGTCTTCAACGGTTCCCTCCTCCTCGCCCTCTCGCGGCAGCCCGTGAACACGGACCCGCGCCTGTGGTTGCCGCGGAATTATGGAGCAGGCACGCCCCCGGGACGGCGACGGCTCACCAGATGGCGCCGCGTGGTGTAGCGTGCGCGGTGGCACATACCTGATCAGAAACGGAGGCGGCGACGATGGCCAGCGAGAAGACCAGGGGCGCACCCAAGAAGTCCCAGAAGAAGCCCAAGGCTCCGTCGACCGCGAAGGCGGCGCGGCGCGAGGCGGCGAAGAAGGCGCACCAGAACCAGTCGACCGGCGGTTCGTGACCGGCCGAACCGTCAGACGGCGGGCTGCAGCGCTCGCAACGCGGTGTCGATGACGATCTCGACCGAGCGCTCGCGGTCCATGTGGGGCCCGCCCAGCCACGCCGAGGCCGCGCCCTCGGCGAGCGCGATCACACCGCTGGCGATGAGGCGAACCTCCACCTCGCTGAGACCCGGTGGGCGGTCCGGTGCATGGATGAGGTGGGTGGCGAAGCTCTGCGCCAGCGCGAAGCGCACCACCCGCAGGGACTCGCCGACCGCCGGGTCCGAGCCGGTGTCGATGCTGTAGAACACCCGGTTGCGCTCGTGCCTGCTCTCGACGAAGCCGAAGAAAACCTGGACGATCGCAGAGACCTTCTCGCGGGTGGTCGGCGCCTTGGCGAGCTGGAGCAGAAGCTCGCCACCGAGCCGGGTTGCGTCGTCGGCGATCACGGCGTTGAAGACGTCCCTGCGGCTCGGGAAGAGCCGGTACAGCCGCGCCCGCGACAGTCCCGCGAGCCTGGCGATCGCCTCCATGCTCGGCCCGTCGTAGCCCTCCTCCGCGAAGAGAACGCGAGCGGCCTGGAGGATGCGCTCCCGCCAGACGTCGGCAGGCAGGTTGCGCCGGGTTCGTCCCGGGCGTGGCGGCGGCTTGGGCATGCTCGGATGCACCCGGCTCTCGTTGCGGACTCGGACTGTTTGCGGCATCTCGGAGACCGAGGCTACCGGACCGCGGCGTGGTGGTGCGCGCCGTGAGCGTCGGGGTAGGCTTGCCCGGCATGCCCGACCAGCACACTGCAGCCCCAGGACCGGCCGCCGCCGGCGTCCACGTCCTCCGCTACACCGCTTTCTCCCACGACCCGTCCGGCGGCAACCCGGCGGGGGTGGTGCTCGACGCGGGCGGCCTCGATGACGCCGCGATGCTGGCCATCGCCGCCGAGGTCGGCTACAGCGAGACCGCGTTCCTGTGGCCCCTGCAGGACCACGGTGAGTACCGCATCCGCTACTTCAGCCCGGCGGCAGAGGTGCCGTTCTGCGGCCACGCAACCATCGCGAGCGCGGTTGCCCTGGCCGACCACGGGGCGGGCGGCGCCATGCGTTTTCGCACCAACAGCGGGGAGGTCGCCGTCCGCGTCGCGCACAACGACGAGGGCCATCCGCTGGCCACGCTCACCAGTGTGCCGCCATCGGTTGGGGCCGCGTCCCGCGCGGTCGTGGCCGAGGCCCTGGCGGCTCTCGGCTGGAGCGCGGATGTCATCGACCCTCAGCTCCCGCCGATGATCGCGTTCGCCGGCGCCCGACACCTCGTGTTCGGCGTGCGGACGCGGGAGCTGCTCGCCGAGATGGCCTACGACTTCGACCGCTTGCGGACGCTGATGGCCGCCGAGGGCTGGACGACGGCGCAGCTGGTGTGGCGCGAGGGCCCGGTCCTCTTCCATGCCCGCGTTCCCTTCCCCATCGGCGGCGTCGTCGAAGACCCGGCGACGGGAGCGGGGGCCGCCGCGCTGGGTGCGTACCTGCGCGAGCTCCGCCTCGTGGAGCCGCCGGCGCGCGTCACCATCCGCCAGGGCGAGGACATGGGCCGGCCGAGCCTGCTGATGGTCGACATCGACAGCGGCAACGGCGGGATCCACGTCTCCGGGACCGCGGTGGCGCTGCCCGCGGGGTACCGGCTCTGACGGCAAGCGTCCTTGCCGGGCTGGCAGGACCAGCCGGCGGGACATCCACGCGATAGGCCAGGAGTCTGGCAGTGGCTGGTCCGGCAGCGGCTGGAGCGGCAGCGGCTGGTCGGACGCCCTCTGGGGCTGACCCGCCACACACGATGAGCCGAAACGTCCGCCCCGCGCCCCACCCGGGGGCGCGGAGGCGGACGTTTCCTCGTCAGCCCGCCGCGGTGCATCATGCCAACGTGAGCCACACCACCCTGGCGGCCGGCTGAGTGGTCACGAGGCGGTCCCGGCCTCTGCGCGTCACCCTCACCCTCGCGCTCGTCACCCTCAGCATCGCGGTGGTCGGACACGCCGTTGACGGCGCGGTGACTGCGCTGCGGGGCGGCTCGGCTGTCGACTACCTCAGCGTCGCGTCCGCCGGGCGCCTGGCGCACGCGGGTTCCCACTGCCTGTACTGCCTGGCGCCGCTGCGTGACAGCCAGGCGCAGCTGCTCGGCTACCGCCCGCTCGACTCACCGACGTTCCCCATCCCGTTCGTGGATCCGCCGCTCGTCGCCTGGCTGCTGCAGCCGCTGGCGTTGCTGTCACTCCAGGCAGGAACGGACATCTTCGTGGTCCTCTCGCTCGTCGCCATGGCGATCGCCGCCGCACTCCTCCACCGCCGCCTGCCGAGCACGTTGCCGCCCGCGCTCCGTCTCGCGCTGGTGGTCGGCAGCGTCTTCTCCGTCGCAGCCGCGACTGGGCTGGTGCTCGGCCAGTGGGACGGTCTCCTGCTGCTCGTCGCCGTGGTCGCCCTGGGCGTCGCCGGCCGCCGGCCGCTGCTCGCGGGGATCCTGCTCGGCGTGCTGCTGCTCAAACCCCAGGTGATCTGGGTGCTGCCCGCTGTCCTCATCATCGGGCGCCAGTGGCGGATGCTGGCGGGCTTCACCATCACCGCACTGGTCTGGGCGGTGAGCAGCCTGTGGCTGGTCGGCGCCGACCACGCGCACGACCTCGTCGACGTGCTCACCTCCCCCGCCTACAGCGCACTCAACGCGTACAGTTCCTCCGTTCCGGGGATCGTCACGCGTGTGGCCGGGTCATCGCGCGCGGCGTACATCAGCGCCTCGGTTCTCTGGGTGGTCGTGGTCGGCGTCATCTGGTGGCGGGCGCGGCACCGGCTGCGCGTCGACCGGGACGCGGTGATCGCCATCGGGCTCGGCGCGTCCATCCTCGTCGCCCCGCACCTTGGCGACTACAGCCTGATCCTGCTGGCCATCACGATCGTGGTCTGGGCGCGGCGTGCGCCACTGCCCGCGCTGCTCTTCGTTGTCGCGCTCAACGCCGCGTCGTTCCTCGAGATCGTCGCCCACGGCAACAGCGACCCCGCGTCGGCGGTCATCGTCGCGGCCGCTGCGTGGCTCGCCTGGCGCGGCGACACGGATGTCCGGAACCACCAGCGACGACCGCTCAGAGTCTGACGATGACCTTGCCGGTGTTGCCGCCGGTGAAGAGCATTGTGAGAGCGTCGAGAGCGTGCTCGAGACCGTCCACCACCTGCTCGGCGTGCTTGATCCGGCCCTCGGCGATCCAGTCGACCATCTCCCCCTGTGCGCGCGCAGCCTGATCGAGGTGGTCGAGGATGATGAATCCCTCCATGCGGCCGCGTCGCACGATGAGGTTGCCGTAGTTCTTCACCGGTGCCGGTCCGGCAGGGTCGTTGTAGCCCGAGATGGCACCGCAGAGAACCACCCGCCCGTGCTTGGCGAGGCGGCCGAGGCAGGCGTCGAGGATGGCGCCCCCGACGTTGTCGAAATACAGGTCGATGCCGTCCGGACATGTCTCACGCAGACGCGCGGGCACGTTGTCGAGCTTGTAGTTGATGGCTGCGTCGAAACCGAGCTCGTCCACGAGCCACGCGCACTTCTCGGCCGTGCCGGCGATGCCGACGACCGTGGACGCGCCCTTGATCCGGGCGATCTGTCCAACCACCGAACCTGTGGCACCCGCCGCACCCGAGACGACCACCGTGTCACCGGCCTTGATCCGGCCGATCTCGATGAGCCCGAAGTACGCGGTGAGGCCGGTGACCCCGAACACGCTGAGGGCGAGAGTCGGAGGCACCCCAGGAGGCAGCGGCTGCATGTCGGGTGCGTCGCCCCCGATGAGGACGTGGTCCTGCCACCCGGTCATGCCGAACAGCATGTCGCCGACCTTGTACCGGTCGCTGTTGCTGCTGATCACCTCGGCGATGCCCGAGCTCCGGATCACCTCGCCGACACCGATCGGCGGGAGATAGCCGGGGGCGTCGTTCATCCACGTGCGGATCGTCGGGTCGATGGACAGGAAGCGCACCCGTCCTAGCGCCTGATTGGGACCCGGCTCCGGGACCGGCATCTCCTCGAGGCGTACGTTCTTCTCATCGACAGCGCCCGACGGCCGTTGCGCCAGGACGATGCGGCGGCTGACCTCCACGAGGGTCTCAGACGACGTCGACAGGTGTGCCGACGTCGGCCCAGGACCACACCCACGCCGCCATCGCCAGGGTCACATGTACGCAGCCGTGGCTGGCGTACGGACCGTTCGGCGACCCCGGCCCGAGCGTGCTGTCGGGTTGCCAGTCGGCGTCATGGATGGCGGTGCCGTTCGGCCAGATCCAGGTGGCGTACTGCACCCAGTCGGGAGAGTAGTAGTAGGGCGATCCCTTGGGCCACGGGGAGATCATCAGGAATGGGTGACTCTTGCTCAGGACGTGGGTGTGACCGCGATCGGTGGCCAGCGCCGGGCGACCGCTGGTGATGAGCGTGTCCTGGACCACCCGGCCATCCTGGTACGCGGTCAACTCCTGGCATTCCAGGCTGAGGACGATCCACTTGCCCGCGGGCGGCACCAGCCCGGCGGCCCCACAGCCAGGCTTGGCGGTGACACCGTCACTCGATGCCACCACGAAGGCCATCAGCGCGGCCGCGCTCACCGGTTGCGCGCCGCTGCCGCCGCTCGGCGCGAGCAGCACGACGTCACGGGTGGCGTTCCACGATCCCCAGTCGCTGTACCCCGACCAGTTCGGCGACACGCTGGCACCGCCGAGCACGCCCCAGCGTCCCACCGAGTACAGGAGTCCGCCGGTGGCGACGTGCATTTTCTGCCAGACATCGCGGCCCAGGTGGTACGCCGGCAGGCCGCCGACCGAGGGCACCGACCCGACTGAGTGGACACCGCCGTAGCCGTCCATGACCCATCCGCCGGTGGCGACACCGTTGCTATCGGTGGCCACCTCGATGCCCCGGGCGATGTCCCAGCCCGGCCAGTACGACGACCCTGCGAAGGCCGACGCCGGTGCGTTGGGCCCGAACGCGTGCACCCCTCCGTAGCCGTCGAGCAGGTAGCCGCTCTGGTTGTCGGGAAGCACCACCAGGGCGCGGGCGATGTCCCAGCCGCTCCAGTACACGGGAGTGGTGATGGCCGGGGCGGTGCCCCAGTTGTGGATGCCGCCGTAGCCATCGAGCGTCCAGCCGCCCGAGCCGGCAGGAAGCACCACCACCGAGCGGGCGATGTCGAAACCCGGCCAGTAGGGAGCGCCGGTGGTGTCGACTGTGGCGCCGCCGAAGGGATGGATGCCGCCGTAGAGGTCGAGCACCGCTCCGCCCGTCGCGGTGGCGTGGGCGAAGGCGGTCTGCGCCGCCGTGCTCACCGGTTGCGCGCCGCTGCCGCCGCTCGGCGAGAGCAGCACGACGTCACGGGTGGCGTTCCACGATCCCCAGTCGCTGTACCCCGACCAGTTCGGCGACACGCTGGCACCGCCGAGCACGCCCCAGCGTCCCACCGAGTACAGGAGTCCGCCGGTGGCGACGTGCATTTTCTGCCAGACATCGCGGCCCAGGTGGTACGCCGGCAGGCCGCCGACCGAGGGCACCGACCCGACTGAGTGGACACCGCCGTAGCCGTCCATGACCCATCCGCCGGTGGCGACACCGTTGCTATCGGTGGCCACCTCGATGCCCCGGGCGATGTCCCAGCCCGGCCAGTACGACGACCCTGCGAAGGCCGACGCCGGTGCGTTGGGCCCGAACGCGTGCACCCCTCCGTAGCCGTCGAGCAGGTAGCCGCTCTGGTTGTCGGGAAGCACCACCAGGGCGCGGGCGATGTCCCAGCCGCTCCAGTACACGGGAGTGGTGATGGCCGGGGCGGCGCCCCAGTTGTGGATGCCGCCGTAGCCATCGAGTGTCCAGCCGCCCAAGCCGGCAGGAAGCACCACCACCGAGCGGGCGATGTCCCAGCCGCTCCAGTAGGGAGCGCCGGTGGTGTCGACTGTGGCGCCGCCGAAGGGATGGAGGCCGCCGTAGAGGTCGAGCACGACCCCACCCGTGGCGGAGGTTGCCCGGACGGGGGACGCCACGCCGAGCCCGGAGAACACCACGGTCGTCGCGGCCAGGAGCGCGAAGCCCACTCTGCGAAGCCTGCTCTGGGATGTGCGCTGTTGCCGACCGGGCACGAAACGTCCTCCGGGAACGATGGGAACCGCCCTATTGTGGCAGCCCGCGCTCAGCGTCAATCGAAGATGTCCGGATTGTTGCGGCTGATCCGTTCCCAGATCGGCTGGAATTGGAACCACCCGGCGAGCTCGAAACCGATCTGGCCGCGCGTCTGCGTGGCCTCCTCGTGACCGATCTGGCGCGGCGGGGCGCCGAGCCCCGCGGCCGCGGAGTACGCCATCAGCTGCGACTGCGAGGTGCGCTCGAGGGTGAGGAACCACCACGCGGCGCTGTCGACCGTCTCGCCGACGGTGAGCATGCCGTGATTGCGCAGGATCACCGCCTTGTGGTCAGCAAGCGCGCGGCCGATGCGCCGGCCCTCCTCGGGATCGAGCACGACGCCGGTGTAGGTGTCGTGGACTCCGATGTCCTGGTAGAAGGCGCATGCATCCTGCGTCAGCGGCTCGACGGTCATCTCCAGGGCGGAGAGCGTCTTGCCGTACGGGCCGTGGGCGTGCGCGGCGGCGACCACGTCGGGACGCGCCGCGTGCACCGCGCAGTGGATGGCGACCGCCGCGGCGTTGACGGCGCGGTCCCCTTCGATCACCTCACCACTGTGGGAGACACGGACGAGATCGCTCTGCTTGATCATGCTGAAGTGCATGCCGAAGGGATTGACCCAGTAGCTGTCCGGCTCGCCCGGGTCGCGCGCGGTGATGTGGCCGGCCACGCCCTCGTCCATGCCGGCGCGGCTGAACATCCTGAACGCCGCGGCGAGATGAACCTTGCGGTCGAGGCGCTCCTCCTCCACCGAGGTGAAGGTGCGCGGCATGGGCATGCGCAACTGACCACCGACGGCCGCGCCGGCCACACGCTCGGTTCCGCTGGGCTCCGTCTCTGCGGGTGCGGCGGTGGCGAGCTCCTCGGCGCTGGCTGCGACGACGGCGGCAGGTTTTCCGGATGTGATCACGCCTGTACTCCGATGCGGGTGTCGCCGCAGTATCGCGCACTCCCGGGCCTCGAGGCCAGTCCGCGGCCCCGCGGCACGGTAGGATCGCCGTCGTGCTCGCCTGGATGGACCTCGAGATGACCGGGCTCGACCCGGAGCGCCACGTCATCGTCGAGATCGCCACGCTGATCACCGACGACGACCTCACCGTCGTCGCCGAGGGTCCGGACATTGTGGTGCACGCCGGCGACGACGAGCTGGCAGCGATGGACGAGGTCGTCCGCGCCATGCACGGCAGGTCCGGGCTGCTCGACGCGATCCGCAAATCCTCCGTCTCCCTCGACGAGGCCGGCCGGCAGACGATGGACTTCCTCCGTGCCCACATCCCCAAGGAGCGCACGGTGCCGCTGTGCGGCAACTCGATCGGCACCGACCGGCGCTTCCTCGCCGCGCAACTGCCGGAGGTGGAGAACTTCCTGCACTACCGGTCGGTCGACGTCTCCACCATCAAGGAGCTCTGCCGCCGCTGGTATCCCGACGCCTTCGCGAGCGCGCCCGTGAAGGCCGAGGCGCACCGAGCCCTCGACGACATCCGCGAGTCGATCGCCGAGCTGGCCTTCTACAGATCGGCCATCTTCGTCAGGTGAGCGGCGTCTTGCTCATCACGGGCATCGTGATGGTGTTCACGAGGGCGACAGACGTGGTGTGCGGGCTCGTGCCCACCAAAAAGCCGTGCGGATGTGCGGGCGTCAGCCCTGCGTGTACGCGACGACGACCACGATGCACATGAAGAGCGACGTGGCCGCGATGGTGGCGAGCCCCCCCCAATAGCGGCTGTAGGGCGCCAGCAGTGGTGGGGCGTAGACGTAGCCCTCGGGCACCCACCCGCACAGCGGGCAGCGGCCGTTGCTGTGCAGCGGGGTGAACGTCCACGAATCGACAGGGCAGATTGCCCGAGTACGGGCGTCGGCACGGCGACGGTGCTGGGAGACCGCCCCCACGGCGGCGCGACGACCAAATCCCGACAGCGCCGCCGGGATGGAACGCACCGTCGCGAGCAGACCGCTCACGCGACCCGCCTCTGCGCCGACCGGCGCAGGTAGAGCGCCCCCACGAGAGCCAGCATCAGCGCCTGCCATGCGAGGTACGCCAGCCTGATCATGCCGGCGCTCCTGGCGCTGACGATCCTCATCGCCGAACTCGTCGAAGTCGTGGGGCTACACTGGTCCACCAGAGGCCTCCGGGTGGTCGGTTGAGTGAAGACTTCCAACCTACTCGGTGGCCTTTCTCTTTGTCAGTCCTTGGTGGCTCTCTCAACTCCTCCGCTGTAACGCGGGTATCTGGACGAGCTCAGTCGGCTCCGGGCCGCGCCCAATTTGGTTGGTCGCTCGACCAACCTCCGGGTCCCCTACCGCCCAGGGGACCCGTCGGCGATCAGTGCACCGTCAGGATGCCGTGCATCGTGGCGTCATGACCGGGAACGGTGCAGTAATACCGGTACTGGCCGGGCTTGAGCGTGAACGTCACCCGGTGGGTCGAGCCCGGTGTCAGCTGCTGGTTGACGACACCGTCAATCGTGAAGGTGTGGAAGGTGTCGTCGCCGTTGCTCACGAAGATGCTCACGTTCTGAGTCGAGCCAAGAGAGCCCGTGGAGAACGTCGTGTCCTTGGTCGCTGAGATGGAGAGATCACCCGGTGCGGCAGAAGCGTTGGTCAGGCCGATGTGGGCGACGCCGCCGGCGACAACGACCACCACCGCCACCACGGCTGCGAGGATCGCCAGACCGGTGGAGATGGTTGGCGAGCTGAGACTTGGCATACGTCCCTCGACGAGCGTGGCAATGGCGGCCACGAGCGCGAGCAGGGCCAGCAAGGGCAGGAGAGTGAAGAGCGCGCTGCCGAGGTCATAGAACGCAATCGGATGGGTCGCGATGAAAAAGCCGCTCGGCGCCGCGAAGAGGAGAACGACGAGAGACGGCAGGATGATCACGGCCGCGCCCGGGCGGACCCGACGCCGCCGAAGCAGCACGACGCCGGCGATCATCAGGACTGCCAGAGCGATGAAGATCGGATCGGGACCGAACACGACGAGCCCGATGACGAGCAGCAGGATCACAAGTCCCGCACTCACCTGCAGCAGACGCAGCCAGCCCCACCTCACCATGGGTGGATCGTCTGTCAGCCCTGAACTCCCGTCGAGGGTGCGAGCCATCCAATGTGTGGTGTGGCTGCCACCATTGACTGGTCATCCAGGCGCGCTATGTTCTAAGCGCCGGCAGCGCATGGTCGCGACTCGGTCCCTCAGTTGAGGACGGCTGCGCGCACCAATTCAACGGGATGGCGCGCCACGCGGCTGGTTCCATGGGCGATCTGCTGGCGGCAGGAGACACCGGTCGCGGCGATGATCGTGTCGCCGTCCTCGGCATCGACGGCGGGGAACAGTCGCATCCCGCCGATCTGCATCGACAGGTCGTAGTGCTCCGTCTCGAAGCCGAACGACCCCGCCATGCCGCAGCAGCCGGCGTCGACCTCCACCACCGTGGCGCCTGGAATGCGTGACAGCAGCTGCACCGTCGCCGCCGTGCCGGCGAGAGCCTTCTGGTGGCAGTGGCCGTGGAAGAGGATCCGCCGATCCGCCAGCGGTGATGCGGGATCCATGCGCAGGTGTCCGGCGTCGATGGCCTCGAGGATGAGTTCGTCCACGAGGCGCGCCTGCGCTGCCACCACCTTCGCGTCGGCGCTGTCCGGCTGGAGCGCGAGGTGCTCCTCGGTGAGCGTCAGGATGCACGACGGCTCGACGCCCACGACGGCGACCCCCTGCCGCGCCAGCCCGACCAGCCGTGCGGTCATCGCCTGCGCCTTGCGCGCCGCGTCGTCGAGCCGACCCTTGGAGATCGCCGCCCGCCCGCAGCACTGATCGCCGACGAGGTCGACCTGCCAGCCGGCCATCTCGAGCAACTCCACCGCCGCGATGCCCACGCCCGGCTCGGTGAAGGTTGTGAACGAATCGGCGAGCATCACCACCCGCCCGAGGAACGGCGTCTGCCGCCGCGGCCGCCTGGCGAACCAGCGCAGCAGCGTCGTGCGTGCGAACCGGGGCAACGGACGCCGGCGCGTGACCCCCAGCGTCCGCTCCATCAGCGCGCGCGATCCCGGCAGTGAGATGACAAGGTTCGACAGCGGCGCGAACGCCGAGCCGAGCCTGTTGAGGCGGCGTGCCGCGGCGAAGAACCGCGCTCGCGCCGGGACACCGTGGATCGCCTGGTACTGAAAGAGGAACTCGCTCTTCATCGAGGCCATGTCGACGCCCAGCGGGCACTCGCTCTTGCACGCCTTGCACTCCAGGCAGAGGTCGAGGATGTCATGCAGCCGCTCGTCACCCAGCGCGGCGCCCGGATCGGGCTGCGACAGCGCGCGCACCAGCGCGTTGGCGCGACCGCGCGTGCTGTGCTCCTCCTCGCGCGTGGCCATGTACGACGGGCACATCACCCCCGTCGATCCCTTGCGGCAGACGCCGATGTTCATGCACCTGTCGGCGGCGCCGCGCATGTCGCCGGTGGCGGCGAACGAGAGCCGCGTGGATAGCGGTCGCACCGCCGGCAATGCCACGTCGCGGATGTTCTCCGTCATCGGGGGCGCGTCGACGATCTTGCCCGGGTTCATCAGGCCCTCCGGGTCGAAGAGCCGCTTGACCTCGCGCATGGCCTCGTACAGCTCGTCGCCGAAGATGCTGCGGTTGAACTCGCTGCGGGCCAGCCCGTCGCCGTGCTCGCTGGAGTTGGCGCCACCGAACTCGGTGACCAGGTCGCGGATCTCCTCGGCCACCGCCCGCATGGTGGCCAGCTCGGCCGGCTGGGTCAGGTCCATGAACGGACGGATGTGCAGGCAACCGACCGAGCAGTGGCCGTAGAAGCCGGCCACCAGCCCGTGCCTCTCGAGCACGCCGGCAAAGCGCTCGGTGTACTCGGGCAGCCGCGCGGGGTCGACGGCCGTGTCCTCGATGAACGCGACCGGCCGGCGCATGCCCTCGCTGGCGGCCATCAGCAGCCCGAGCCCCGCGGCGCGGACCGTGAGCAGCGCCGCCTGGTGCGCGGGAGTGGTGGCTCGCAGGGTGTGGTAGCCGTGCCCGTGACGCTGCCAGAGGTCGGCGACCCGCTCAACGCCGGCTGAGGCCTCGGCCGCGCTGTCGCCGTTGCAGGTGACGAAGAGCAATGCGCCCGGGTCGCCCTCGAGGATGGAGCCGAGCGTCGCGTACTCGATCTTCTGTCGCGAGAGGGCGAGGATGGTGCGGTCGATCAGCTCCACCGCGCTCGGCTGCACGCTCAGCGCGTCCTCGGTCGCGGCAATGGCCTCCCCCACCGAGGCGAAATGGCCGACGGCGATCGCCTTCGCCCGCGGCAGGTGCACAAGCCCGACCGTCGCCTCGGTGATGACCACCAGGGTGCCCTCCGACCCGACGACGAACCGCGCCAGATCGAACGGCGACCCCGCGGCGAGGCGGTCGAGTCGATAGCCGCCGGCGCGGCGCCAGTACCGCGGGAATCCTGCGTCGATGACGGCGCGGTGCTCGTCGACCAGCGCGGGCAGCCGCGCGTAGAGGTTCCCCTCGAGGCTTGCCGCGCTCGCCCGGCGCGCCACCTCGGCATCGTCGACCGGCGCCAGGGTGGCGGTGCTCGCGTCGCTCAGCACAACGTCGAGCGAGTGGACGTGGTCGATGGTCATGCCGTACACGACCGACCCACTCCCCGCCGAGTTGTTGCCGATCATTCCCCCGATCGTTGCCCGGTTGCTTGTCGACGTATCCGGTCCGAAGAGCAGCCCATGTGTGGCAGCGGCGCGGTTCAGGTCGTCCTGCACAACTCCCGGCTGCACCCGTGCGGTCCGAGTCTCCCCGTCCACCACGACGATCGTGTCCATGTGCCGCGACGTGTCGATGATCACCGCGCGCCCCACCGTCTGCCCGGCCAGGCTGGTGCCCGCGCCCCGCGGCAGCACCGGGACCCGCTGCTCCGCGCACACGGCGACGGCGGCGGCGACGTCGGCCGCGTCGCGCGGGAACACCACGGCGAGCGGCTCGATGCTGTACATGCTCGCGTCGGTGGAGAACAGGTGGCGCGTGTACACGTCATCACGCACCTCCCCCGCCATCGCGGTGCGCAGCGCGGCCCCCAGCTCGCTCACGAGCCGGGCGTCAGCGGCTGTCGGCAAGGTACTCGACGGCCGCGGCCACGCCGCCCCGCGCGCTCGGCACCATGGAGCGCATCAGCCCCATCTCCACGCCGCCGAGGGTGCCGATCAGCGAGAGGTCGTTCAAGTGGCCGATGTGACCGATGCGGAACACGCTCCCCGCGACCTTGCCGAGGCCGGCGCCGAGCGACATGTCGAACTCCTCGAGGATCGTCGCGCGCAGCGCGTCCGCGTCGTGCCCGTCGGGGAGGAGCACCGCGGTGACCACCGGCGAGTGCTCGCGCTCGTCGAGGCAGAGCACCTCGAGGCCCCAGGCGCGAACGGCACGACGGGTGGCCTGCGCGTGGCGCTCATGACGGGCGAACACCGTCGGCAGCCCCTCCTCGTCGAGCATGGTGAGCGCCTCGCGCAGCCCGTACAGGAGGTTGGTCGGCGGCGTGTAGGGGAAGAACCCGCGAGCGTTGAGGGCGAGGATCGGCGCCCAATCCCAGTACGAGCGCCGCAGGCTGGCGGTGGCGCCGGCGGCCAGCGCCCGCTCGCTCACCGCGTTGAAGCCGAGGCCGGGCGGCAGCATCAGCCCCTTCTGCGAGCCGGAGATGGTCACGTCGACGCCCCACTCGTCGTGGCGGTAGGCGACGGCGCCCACCGACGAGACCGCGTCGACAAAGAGCAGCGCCGGATGGCCGGCGTCGTCCAGCGCGCGGCGGATCTCCGGAACGCGGCTGCAGATGCCGGTGGACGTTTCGCTGTGCACCACCATGACGGCTCGGATCTTCGCGGCGGTGTCGGCGGCGAGTTCGGCGGCAAGCAGTTCGGGCGCGGCGCCGTGTCGCCAGTCGCCCGGGATGGTGATGACGTCGAGGCCCAGAGCGGCCGCCATGTCGCGCCACAGTACCGCGAACTGGCCCGTCTCGAAGCAGACGACGCGGTCGCCCGGCGACAGCGTGTTGACCATCGCCGCTTCCCACGCGCCGGTGCCCGATGACGGGTAGATGACCACGGGGCCTTCAGTGCCGAACACGGCGCTGACGCGCGGAAGAAGCTCGGTGACCAGCGCGGCGAACTCCGGGCCTCGGTGGTCGATGGTGGGCATGGAGATGGCCCGCAGCACCCGGTCAGGCACATTGGTGGGCCCCGGGATCTGCAGGAAGTGGCGCCCGGGGTGGACCGTCACGTCGACGCCCTGGCCGAGCGGGGGCGGGAGCGGCCGCGGTGCACGAAGGCGGCGACGCCGCGCCGGAAGTCGTCGTAGTCGACGGGCGGGCCCTCGGCGATGCGAACGGGGGCGGCGAGTTGGGCGAGGGCGCGCTTGGCGGCGCGGACCGAGGCGCCCGACACGCGAAGGATGGCGTCGACCACGACATCGACCTGGTTGTCGAGCTGGTCGCTCGGCACGCACGCGTTGGCGAGGCCGAGCCGCACCGCCTCCTCCGTCTGGACCATGCGCCCCGTGTAGAGCAGCTCGCCGGCAACGGACGGACCGCAATGGACGGCGAGGCGATTGGCGAAGGACGGCGAGACGAGGATGCCGAGCAGTGCGATGGGCATGCCGATCGAGGCGTTGTCCGAAACGATGCGCATGTCGCAGGCGAGGGCCAGCTGACAGCCGGCGCCCGCGGCCGCACCACGCACCTTGGCAATCACCGGCACCGGGAGATTCTCGATGGCGTTGCACGCCGCCTCCATACGGCTGAAACTGAGCTCGACCTGTTCGGGCGTGGCCCGCTCCCACTCGCGGATGTCCGAGCCTGCGCAGAACCAGCCGGCGGCACCCTCGACGACCACGGCGCGCAGGGTATCGTCGTCGGCGAGCCCGAGCATCACGCGCTCGAGGCCGGCCCAGCCACCGGTCGTCAGGGCGTTGCGGCGCACCCCGGGGCCGATGACCACGCGGGCGACGCGGCCGTCACGCTCCATCCTCACCACCGGCGCGATGACATCGCTCATCGCACCACCCCACTGTCGCGCAGGGCGGCGATGTCGGCCGCCGAGTAGCCGAGCTCGCCGAGGACCTCGTCAGTGTGCTCACCGAGCGTCGGCGGCGGGCGCCGCACCGTGGTCGTGTGGTGAGAGAGCTTGATCGGCGAGCCGGTCATGCGCAGCGTCCCGGCGGTGGGATGCTCGGCGGTAAGCACCATATCGCGCGCCTGCACCTGGGGATGGACGAGCGCCGCGTCGACGTTGTTGATGGCGCCGGCGGGAATGCCGACCTGGGACAGCGCATCGGCCCACTCGGCCGATCCCCGGGCGGCCAGCGCCGCCTCGATGAGCGGGATCAGCTCGCCGCGGTGGATCACGCGGTCGGGATTGGTGGCGAAACGGGGATCGTCGACAAGCTCCGGCAGGCCGAGCAGCGGGGCGAAGCGCCGCCAGAGCGTGTCGTTGCCGACCGCGACCATGAGGTGACCGTCGCCGGTGCGCAGCGCCTGGTACGGAACGATGCTCGGGTGCGCCGAGCCGTACCGCCTGGGCACCTCGCCCGACGCGAAGTAGCCGCCGGCGAGATACGTCAGCCAGGCGATCTGGCCGTCGAGGAGCGAGATGTCGATCCAGTCGCCGTGGCCGGTGGTGTCGCGCGCGTGGAGCGCGGCGAGGATCCCGATCACCGCCCACATGGCGGCGCCGATGTCGGCGGCCGAGTTGCCGACGCGCACCGGTTCACCGTCGGTCTCGCCGGTGACGCTCATCAGGCCGCCGAGCGCCTGGGCGATGGCGTCGTAGCCCGGCTGGGCTGCGTACGGCCCGGTCTGGCCGAAGCCCGAGATGGAGGCGTAGATGAGCCGCGGATTGCGGGCCGTCAGCTCGTCATAGCCGAGGCCGAGCCGGGCCGCGGTGCCGGGACGGAAGTTCTCGACGACGACGTCGGCGTGCTCCGCGAGACGCAGCGCGATGTCGCGTCCCTGCTCGCTCTTGAGGTCGACGGCGATGCCGCGCTTGTTGCGGTTCACCGCGAGGAAATACGCCGACTGGTCGCCCTGGTACGGGGGCGCCCACTGCCTGGTGTCGTCGCCCGTCAGGGGATTCTCGAGCTTGATGACCTCAGCGCCGAGGTCGGCGAAGATCATGGTGGCGAACGGCCCGGACAGGATGCGCGAGAGGTCGAGCACCCGCAGCCCGGCGAGCGGGCCCGATGGCGGCGGGGCGTCAGCGTCCATGAACCACCATGCCTACGTCAGCACGCCGACGTAGAGCCGCACCACCTCGTCGTTGTGGAGGAGGTCGCGTCCCTTGCCGTCGAGTCGGTTCTGGCCGAGGACAAGCACGTACGCCCACTGCGCGTGGCGCAGCGTCTCGCGGGTGTTCTGTTCGACGACGACCACGGCGACGTTGGTGGCGCGCACCTGTTCGATGCGCTCCCACACCGTGCTCTGGAACTTCGGCGAGAGGCCAGCGGACGGCTCGTCGAGAATGAGCACGGCCGGGTCGACCATGAGGCCGCGGGCCATGGCGAGCATGGTGCGCTGACCGCCGCTCAGCGTCTCGGCGCGGCGCTTGTGGGCGAGCCTGAGGTCGGGGAAGAGCTGGTACAACTCCTCGGCACGCTCCTTCAGCCCGTGCCTGCGGATGTAGCCGCCCATCTCGAGGTTCTCGTGCACGGAGAGCTGCGGGAAGACGTTGGCCACCTGGGGCACATACGCGATGCCGCGGCGCACCAGCTTCTCGCTGGGCAGCCCGGTGACGTCCTCGCCCTCGACCCTCACCGTGCCCGCCTTGGGACGGATGACCCCGGCGATCGCCTTGAGCAGGGTGGACTTGCCGGCGCCGTTGGGGCCGACGATGGCCGTGATGGCGCCGCGGTGGGCGCGGACGCCGACGTTCTCGACGATGGGTGGGCCGCCGTAGCCCGCGGTGAGGCCCTCAACGTCCAGTGCCGCGACGGTCTGCGCGGCCGGCGGCGCGGGATCAGGCGTCAGCGTCGTCATAGGTGGGCATCTCCCCGAGGTAGGCGTCGACGACGGCCTGATTGCTGCGCAGCTTGTCGAAGGGACCCTCGGCGATCACCCTCCCCTCGGCCATCACCACGACGCTGTCGGTGACCCGCTCGATGAACGGAAGGTTGTGCTCAACGATGATCACCGACGTGCCGGCGGTGACGAAGCCGAGCACGGCGGTGGCCATGCGCTCGCCGAGGACCGGGTTGACGCCACCCATGGGCTCATCGAGGATGACCAGCCGAGGCTGGGCCATGCGGATGCGCGCGAACTCGACGAGGCGCTTCTGGCCTCCACTGAGGTTGCCGGCGCGCTCGTTGCGGAGGGCGAGCAGGCCGAACTCGTCGAGGATGGCGCGGGCGCGGGTCAACTCCTCGTCGGCACGCTTCTTCTCTGCGCGGGTGGGGCCACGTAGAGATCGCCAGAACCGCTCTCTGCGCGCCTGGAAGCAGGCGAGCATGAGGTTCTCCAGCACGCTGAGACCGGGCCACTCGCGCGGGGTTTGAAAGGTGCGGATCATGCCCATCCGCGAAATGCGGTGCGGCGCCTTGCCCTGCACCTGGTTGCCCTCGAACACGACCGTGCCGGTGTCGGGGATCTTGAAGCCGGAGACGAGGTCGATGGCGGTGCTCTTGCCGGCCCCGTTGGGGCCGATCAGGCCGGTGATCTGGCCCTCGGCGGCGGTGAAGGAGCACGCGTTGACCGCCTGTACCCCGCCGAAGTGCTTGCACAGGTCGTGGACCTCGAGCAGCGCCGTCATGTCGCGCCCGAGCCCAGCGCGGGACCTGTGACTGGCTGATCGACGGCGTCCGCCGCGCCGCCCCTGCCGGAGGGACCTTTGTCGCGCAAGCGGCGCTCGGGCAGGATGCCCTGCGGGCGGAAGCGGATGAACAGCACCAGGACGATGCCGGTGAGGATGAGGCGGAACGCGGGCGCGAAGGTGGGGTGGCCGGCGACTTCGGGAAGATAGCGGGTGGCCTCCTGCAGCCCCATCACCATGATCGCCACGCCGAGGACCACGCCGCGCGTGCTACCCCGGCCGCCGACCAGGATTGCCGCGTACAGGATGATCGTCTCCACCGGCGACCACGCCGACGGGTTGAACGCGCTGAGATAGCCGGCGAAGAGCGCTCCGCCCAAACCGCCGAGGCCGGCGCCGAGCACGTACGCCTTGAGCTTCATGACGTAGATGTCGCGGCCGAACGCGGCGGCGGCGCGCTCATCCTCGCGCAGGCTGCGGAGCGCCAGGCCGAAACGGCTGCCGCTCAGCCGCGTGACCAGCACCAGGACGATGGCGAGCATGACGACACACAAGCCGAGATAGAAGAACGGGTAGCTCGAGAAGTCGAGCCCGAAGAAATCGCCCATCGGGTCGAACAACCCGGAGAGCCCGTTGTAGCCGTTGAAGAGCGGCACGAACTGCCCCGCGAAGATGTACAGGACGTACACCGCGCCCAGGGTGACGATGGAGAAGTAGATGCCCCGCAGGTGACGCAGCGCGATGGCCCCGACGATGAGCGCAAGCAGCATCGAGCTGAGCACCGCGAGGATGACCGCAACCGGAAACGGCAGCGACTTGCCGAGGATGTACGTCGCGGGATCGGTTGGCGGCCCGATGGTCAGCACCAGCGTCATGTACGCGCCGAGCGCGATGTACCCGTAGTAGGCGAGGTCGAAGTCGCCCGACCAGCCCCAGACGATGTTGAGCCCGAGCGCCATGATCGCGAAGATCGAGCCCTCGGTGAAGATGGTGACCAGGTAGTCGATCATTCGAAGACGCTCCGCCTGCCACCGACGAAGAGACCGCGAGGGCGGACCAGGATCACCACCGAGAGGATCGCGAACGCGAACGCCAGGTTGTAGCTGGCGCTGAGGTAGCCGCCGAAGAACTCGAGCGCGATGCCGACGATGACCCCGCCGACGAGCGTGCCCACCGCCTTGCCCAGGCCACCGGCGACCGCGGCGGTCAGAGTGATCAGGAAGAAGGTGAAGCCCGAGTAGGGGCTGAAGGTGCCGATGCTCTCCGCCAGGATGAAGCCGGCGTAGCCGGCGATGAGCCCGGCCAGCAGCCACGTCAGCGCCGCGACGCGATGGGCGTTGATCCCGGAAACACTCGCCAGCGAGCGGTTCTGCGACACCGCGCGCAGCGACTTGCCGAAGCGGGTGTGCTGGACGATCACGTAGAGCAGCGCGGTGATCGCCACCGCGGAGACCATGATCTGGAGCTCGGTGTCGGTCCACAGAAACGGACCGATGGTGCGCGGCGCTCCCTGGGGGACCTGGTAGCCGAGGTTGGAGGCGCCGAAGATGATCACCAGGATGTTCTGGATGACCAGTGACACACCGAGCGTTGCGATGAACGTCGGCAGCCCGCCGATGCCCCTGCGCACGAAGCGGTCGACGACACCGTTGTGCACCGCCAGCGCGAGCGCGCCTCCACCGGCGGCGGCGGCCAGCCCCGAGAGGATGACGCCACCGCCGTGCTGCTGCACCAGGTACGCGCAGTACGCGCCGACAGTGAGGATCTCACCGTGGGAGAGGTTGGCGACGTTGGTGACCGAGTACTCGAGCGTGAACGCCAGCGCCGAGAGCGAGAGGATGGCGGCGCCGACGAGGCCGAATCCGAGTGTCAGCAGAGCCTGGTGCACTGAGGCGGATTCTCCAAGGACATGGCTGGACGGCGCGGGATGGTCAGGGGGCGAGTGGCGGCAACGCGCTGGGAGCTGCGCGTTTGCCGCCCACGTGTTACGGAGTGGCTGCGGCGAGATCCGTTGCGGAGAGAAGCTGAACCTGACTCTCTTTGCCGGTGCTGGCGTCGGCCTGGAAGGCGCCGTACGGACCGAAGACGTTGTTGAAGGAGTTGAAGATGAGGTCACCGCTGGAGCCGTCCATCTTGATCTTGGTGCCGGCCTTGATGCCCTTGAGGCAGTCGGCATAGGTGTCGCACGGTGTGCCCGGCGGGTTGGTGACCGACTTCATCGCGGCGATGACCGCCGGACCGTCAGTTGTGCCCGCCTTGTCCATGGCCAGCGCGAGGCTGATCACCGCGTCGTATGCGTAGTTGGCGCCGGCGATCGGCTGCGCCGAGACACCGTTCTGGGCGGCGAACGCCGTGGCAAAGTTGTCGGCCGCCGCGCCCGTCGCGTTGGTGCCGTACACGGAGGTGAGATCGGCATGCGCGACCGGATAGGTGATCGCCTTGAGGTAGTCGTCACCGCTGGTCACGTCGGTTCCCACAACCGGGATGGCGAGGTTGTCGAGCTCCTTGAAGTTCTGGAAGATGACCGCCGCCGTCTGCGGGTCCAGCTGCGTGAAGATGACGTCGGGGTGAGCGCTGATGATGTTCTGCACCTGGGTGCGGTACGACGTCTGACCGGGCGCCACGGTGACGTTGGCGACGATGGTGTTGCCGAACTTCTGCCAGGTTGCGGTGATCGGCTTGGGTATGGTCTGCTGGGCGATGTCCGAGGAGAAGAGCAGCGCCGCGGTCTTGTACCCCTTCTTCTGGGCGTAGAGCGCCATGGCGACACCGAGCTGCGAGTCAGAGGGGCTGTCGCGCCAGAGGTACTGGTTGGTGTTCTTGTCGAAGTCGGTGCTACCGCCCTGGAACTCGGTGGGGATCTTGGCGGCACTGACGATCGGTGACACGGCGGCGATCTCCTGCGTCTCCGGGCCGATGATGCCGGTGACGTTGTCGGACGCGAGCAGCTGGCGCACCGCTGGCACCGCGTCAGCCTCGTCGCACTGTGTGTCCGCGTGGCTGAGGTCGAGCTGCTTGCCGAGGACGCCGCCGGCGCCGTTGATGACCTTCTGCGCCACCTGCGAGCCCTGCAGCATGGCCTGGCCGAGGACGGAAAGCGTCCCGGTGAAGCAGGAGAGCACGCCGAAGCCGACGTGACCGCTGCCGTTGGTCTTGATGTTGCCGGCGCCGGTTGATGTGCCGCTTGTGCTGCCGCACGCGGCGAGGAGGACTGTGGCCGCCAGACAACTGATGGCACCGCGATGGGTGAGGCCACCCGGGGTCCGGTCAGCGTGCTTGGCCACTTCTCTGCGCAACACTCTCAGGCCTCCGTCAACCGCCGGAACTGAGCCGTTCCAGCACCTGGCGGGGGAGTGTAGCTCACGGTGGGTGAGTGTGGCAATGGGTTAGTGGACTGACCAGTGAGCCTCTGCAATAATCGCGGGGTGGCCACGGACAGTTCGCCGCTTCGCCCATTGGATCGCCCCCGCCTCTATGAGGATCTCGTCGAGCGCCTGGGCGAGTTCGTCATCCGCACCAACCTGGAGGTGGGCGCACGGTTTCCGCCCGAACGCGAGCTGGCATCCAGGCTCGGCGTCAGCCGCGCGTCGCTCCGGCAGGCGCTGGCGGTGCTCGAGGCCCAGGGCTTCATCGAGGTGAGGCACGGCGGCGGCGTGTTCCTGCGCCGCCGCCGCGGCTTCGGTGGCGTGCTCCACAAGCTGGCCGAGCGCCGCGCTCGCCTGCCCGACGTTCTCGAGACGCGAGAGTTGCTCGAGGTGCGGCTTGCCGAACTGGCGGCGACCCGCCGCACGGAGGCGGACCTTGTGGCGATGCGCTCCGCTCTCGCGCACATGGAGGCGGACGTGGCCGCCGGCGGGCTGGGCGTCGAGGGAGACTCCCTGTTCCACCACGCCGTGCACCGCGCCGGGAACAACAAGGTGCTCGAGCACGTCATCGACGGACTCGCTGAGGCGATCCATGAGACGCGCATCGAGTCACTCTCGGAGCCGGACCGGCCGAAGAACTCGCTGCGGGCGCACCGGCGGATCCTCGCCGCGATCGAGGCTCAGCAGCCGGCGGGAGCGGCGGACGCCATGCGCGCGCACGTTCGCGAGGTGTCGGACGTCGCCCTGTTGCGGTGGGAGCCTCCGGTGGGTGACGACGAGGGCTGAGCCGAGCCATCGAGCACCTCTCCGAACGGAGATGGGCACGCCCGACCGCACTGTCTAGGATCCGATGGCCCGCGTTCTGACGAGAGGTGGCGGGAATGAGGAGGCATCCGATGCGTGAACTCACATTCGTGGCGAGGCGGACCGTGGAATGGCGCGAGGTCCCCGATCCACGTCTGCAGTCGCCGGTTGACGCGTTGGTCAGGCCGGTGGCAGCGACGACGTGTGACGTCGACCTGGTCATCCTCCTCGGCCGCTCTCCCCTGCCCCCGCCGTTTGCCATCGGCCACGAGTGCATCGCGCAGGTGGTGGAGGTCGGCGACGCCGTCACCCACGTCGCCGCCGGCGACCTCGTGGTTGTGCCCTGGCACATCTCCTGTGGGCACTGCGACCGCTGCAGTGCCGGGCTCTACGCGCACTGCCGGTCGGTTGCCGAGAAGGCCATGTTCGGGGCGCCGATTGGCGGCAACTGGGGCGGGCTGTTCTCGGACCTGGTCCGCATCCCCTTCGCGGATGCAATGCTCGTGCCATTGCCCGCCGGAGTCGACCCGATCGCGCTCGCATCGGCGAGTGACAACTGGCCACTTGCCTGGCGGCTGGTTGCCCCGCACCTCGAAGCACGGCCGGGGGGAGCGGTTCTCATCATGAGTCGCGGAAGCATCGGTCTCTACGCGTGCGACATCGCGGGTGCGCTGGGCGCGTCGCGCCGGCTCTACGTTGATCCGGATGCCAGGCGACGCGCCATTGCGGAGAGCTTCGGGGCGGAGACCACCGATACCATTGAGCCGGTGCGACAAGGTTTCGACCTCGCTGTCGAGGCGACCGGACGGGTGCGGGACCTGGGCACCGCGTGTCTGTCGCTTGTGCCTGAGGGCGTCTGCGAGAGCGCGGGCAATCATTTCCGCCCTGGTGAGCTCCCGCTGTTCGAGATGTATCTCTCCGGCGTCACCCTTCGCCTCGGGCGAGACAGCGCACGCGCCCACATCCCGCAGGCATTGCAGCTGGCCGCAACCGGGGCGGTCAATCCGCGCGCAGTGGTCTCCGACGTGCTCGACTGGGAGACCCTGCCGAGCGCATTGCCCGAGCTGCGCAGCAAGCCGGTCTTTGTGCGCAGCCCTGTTGACGCAGCAGACTAGCGGCTTCGACGTGCGGGTCGCGCCCATCGCCGCGGCCGGAGCGAGGTAGGCTCAGTGGAGCAGTCGGCGCCGGACAACGGCTTGCCAACACCAGCCCCGCGGCGCAGAATCCCCACACGCCGCTGAGCTGACAGGAAGGGGTCTCCAGTGCCAGGAACACCGCGCGTCCGCATACAACCGCGCACACGCATTGCCGCCGTTGCCACCGTCGCCACCCTGCTCGCCGCCACGGCCGCAGCCGCGGCGCCCAGGACCGTCTCCGCCTCGGGCGGCCCCACCATCAACGTCCTCTCCACCCGTGCCGACCTGGTCGCCGGCGACCAAGCGCTGGTCAGCGTCACCCTTCCGGCGGGCACCGACCCCGCCACGGTCCACGTCACCCTCGACGCCACCGACATCACCAATGAGTTCGCCGTCCGCGCCAACGCCCTCTACGGGGGCCTCGTCACGGGCCTCGCGCCCGGCCCCAACCAGCTCCAGGCGACCATCCCCGGCGGCGCTGCGCAGATCACCATCACCAACCACCCCATCGGGGGCCCGGTGTTCTCGGGTCCGCAGATCCAGCCGTGGACGTGTCAGGCCGGCGCCACCGACGCCAAGTGCAACATGCCCACCGCCTTCGCCTACCAGTACAAGAACGCCGTCACCCACCAGTTCACCAGCTACGACCCATCCAACCCGCCCCCCGCGGCCGAGATTGCAACCACCACGACTGACAACAACCAGACGGTGCCCTACATCATTCGCGTCGAGACCGGGTACGAAGACCGCGACGAGTACCAGGTCGCGGTGCTCTTCACCCCCAACGCGCCATGGCAGCCGTGGGCGGCGCAGCCGCAATGGGATGGCAAGCTGGAGATCCCCGGTGGCGCGTCGTGCGGCGTCAACCACGGCACCGGCACGCCCCCGAGCGTCACCGACGACACCGCTCTCTCCCGCGGCATGATGGTCGCGGCGCCAACTCTCGACAACAACGGTCAGAACTGCAACATCGTGGTGCAGGCTGAGGCCGTCGAGATGATGAAGGAGCACATCGTCGACGCCTACGGGCCGATCAGGTACACCATTGGCAGCGGCTGCTCGGGGGGCTCGATCTACCAGCAGCAGATCGCCAACGCGTATCCGGGGTTGCTCGACGGCATCCTGCCGATGTGCAGCTTCCCGGACAGCTGGTCCACCAGCATGGAGCCCGAGGACTGCTCGCTCCTGCTCGCCTACTGGAACACACAGACGGCCACCACCGACGGCTGGACGGAAGCGCAGCAGGCCGCCGTCATCGACGACTCCACCACGAGCGTCTGCCAGAGCTGGGTGAACGTCTACATGTACAGCCAGGGCGGCAACCCGTCGCAGACCAACTCGACGATCATCCCCTGCGGCGTCTCGCCATCGCAGGAGTACAACGCCCAGACCAATCCGAATGGCGTTCGCTGCGATCTTCAGGACTACATGCCCAACGTGCTCGGCATCCGGCCGCCGAGCGCCTGGGGGCCGATCGAAAAACAGATCGGCCACGGCTTTGCCAACGTGCCCTACGACAACGTCGGTGTTGAGTACGGACTCAGTGCGCTGCTGGCCGGCACCATCACCCCGCAGCAATTCGCCGACCTCAACACCAACATCGGCGGATTCGACCACGACCTGACCCCGATCGCGCAGCGCAACGTCGCCGATCCCGGCGCCCTCACCAACGTCTACCGCAGCGGTGCCCTCAATGAGGCCAACAGCCTCAGCACCGTACCGATCCTCGACCTGCGGGGTCACGACGACACTGAGATCCACTCCGATTTCCGCAGCTACGCGATGCGTGACCGCCTCGACGCCGCCCAGGGCGGCCACGGCAACCAGGCGATCTGGACAGGGCCCGTCGCGCTCGAGGGCTTCCAGGGTTCGCAGAGCATGGCCCAGGCCGGCTTCCTGACCATGGACCAGTGGCTCACCAACATCCACAACGACGCGAGCAGCGCGACAGCGGCACAGAAGGTGATCAACGACAAGCCGGCCGCGGCAACCGACACCTGTTTCGACGCGATCGGCAACCCGATCCCGGCGCAGTCGACATGCTCCACGCTGTATCCCTCGTTCGGCAGCCCGCGGATCGGCTCTGGCGGACCGGCCACCGACGACGTCCTCAAGTGTCAGCTCACGCCGCTCAGCGCCGCTGACTATCCCAGCATTACATTCACGGCGGCGCAGTGGACGACGCTGCAGCAAGCCTTTCCGAACGGGGTCTGCAACTGGAAGCAGGCCGGCGTGGGGCAGTCACCAGCCGTCACGTGGCAGACCTACCAGGACGCCAATGGCAGCGTCATCTATGGCGGCGCCCCACTCGGCGCGGCACCGACGTCGCAGCCGGTCGCTCCGGCGAACGTGGCTGAGACCGCGTGGGGGCCATCCCTGGTCGTGCTTGGACTGGCCGCCGGGCTGGCGATGCTGCACCGCCGCCGCCGTCGCACGGTCAGCCGTGTGCGGTAGGCCGCTGGTCATCGCAGGGATCAGGAGGTGAGGGTGCCGTTGACCGCCGCCGAGCGAAGGTTCCGTTCGTCCAGCTGACCGTGTCGCCGCCGCCGGCGGCCTCTATTGCCGGCTGAAAGCAGAGCGTCACTGTACAGCTGCCCCCCGAGCTGACCGCCCGCGGCGTCGGCGCCGAGCCGACCGCCCGCGGCATCGGCGGGAGGCGTGGACGCGATTCATGCACAGCGCCGTCCGCGGTCAGGCAGTCATGATTGCCACCGGCGCAAATGACCTGAAGATCTGGGGGAGACATGCTGCCCAGGCTCGTCGGCGACGTGGTAGACGCTGTCCAGGGCGTCGCCGAGACCGTCCACGCGCTGCCCCGGGCCGCCGGGCATGTGGTGCGCGCCGCGACCGCGTCGGCCGGTATCGCCGGGCACGACCAGCCGCTGCCGCCGGGCCTCATCATCCCCATCCCCGGGCGCGGCGAGATGTTCGTCCGCGACACGCACCCGCAGGGTGGTGGCGAGCGCGGCACCCTGCTCCTGCTCCATGGCTGGCTGGCAGCCAGCGACACCAACTGGTGGTCGCTGTACGAGCCCCTCCGGCAGGCTGGCTGGCGGGTCCTCGCCGTCGACGCCCGGGGTCACGGGCGCGGGCTGCGCGCCCACGGAGCCTTCCGCCTCGCCGACTGCGCCGAGGACTGCGCGGCCCTGCTTCGGGTTCTCGCGCCCGGCCCGGTGGTGGTGGTCGGCTACTCGATGGGCGGGGCGATCGCGCAGATCCTGGCCCACCGCGACCCGAAGATGGTGCGCGGCCTGGTGCTGGTGGCCACCGCCGCCGAGTGGCGAGCGGCGCCCCAACTGCGCGCCGCCTGGTACCTGATGGGCGCCATGCAGCTGGGCTGGCGGCTGACCCCCCGCTGGACCTGGAGCGAGCTGATGAACCTGATGTACGGCGGCAAGGCGCCGAAATGGTTTGCCGGCGAACTGGCGCGCGGCGCCCCCTGGGACATCGCCGAGGCAGGGCGTGAGATGGGCCGGTATGACGCCCGCGGCTGGCTCCGTGAGGTGCGTGTGCCCGCTGCGGTAGTCGCGACCAACCACGACGTCCTGGTGCCGATCTCGCGGCAACGCACCCTCGCGCGCGCTCTGGGCGCCCCGGTCATCGAGATCGACGCCGGCCACCTCGTTGCGCTCACCAACCCGCGGCAGCTGAATGGAGCCATCCAGGGGGCGCTCGAGATCGTCGCACCGGCCTCGCGATCGCGGCGGCGTGGGACCAAACGGTCACCCCCCGCCCCGATCGTGCTGGCCCGCGGCGATCACGGCGAGGACGTGGCGGACGCTCAGCGGCTGCTCTCGGCGGCGGGCGACAGCTGCGGCCAGATCGACGGAATCTTCGGGCCCGCCACCGCGGCCGCTGTGTCGCGATTCCAGAGCGCCAAGAGGCTCCGGGTCACCGGGCGGATCGACCGGGCTACGTGGACCGCGCTATTCGGTGTGCCCCGCAGCCGGGTCCGGGCCGCCCGGGCCGAGCTCCCGCCAGAGAAGTTCGACCCACCGGAGCTGTTGGTCCTCTGAGTCTGAGGCCTTGGCGCAATCCATCGCGCCGTGCCAATCGACGACGACGACAGGTCCATCGCCGACCACCCACGCGTCGTGACCCGAGGGAACCACCCCCGTGAACATCGTCACGCCGGCGTAGCGTCGACGATCGGCACCCGAGCCGCGCACGATGAGCGGCTCTTGATTCGTGGGTGGAGCCGACGCCTCAGCGCACCGCCACGCGAGTGAAGGTGCGCGTGCTTGCCGGCGGCTGATCCCTCGCTCAGCCGCGCGACTGATCGCAGCCCGTCGCGATGGCCAACGCCTGACAGATCGCGCTCACCGACCCAGGCCTTACGCGTCCGACACGACGGACGAGACGTTCGCGAGCCACGAGCTGCACGTTGTCGAGGTTGGCCACGGACTCGAGGCGTATGCCGTCTTCAGCGCCAAGGCGTACTTCTGTGGAAAGTCCACGGATGGTCGAGGTGACCGGCGCACTGATCACCGAGCGGAGCACTCTCCCCATAGGATCTCTGCTCAGCACCACGATCGGTCGCACCTTGTCGAGGCGGGCAAGCCACACCTCGCCGCGTCGCGGCGCCGGCGTTGTCACGAGACGTCGTCCGCGTACAGCGCCTCCCAATCGGTGTCGTCATCGAGATTTGCTCCGGCGAGGTCAGAGAGAGCCATCTCCGCTTCGGTCGCTGGTACCTCGCGATAAGCGGCGACGTCGCGGCGCAGCCGCTCAGTGCGAATGAGCCGATCAAGGGCCAAGTCGATCACGTCCGACGTCGAGGCGGCTGCCACCAATGAGGTGGCCACCTCGGCTTTGGACCGATCCAGGGTGATCGTGACCTTATCGCGCGCCATACCAATGATACTACCACTTGCCCGAAGACGCGCTCCTGGATGGATCGACCCTGGCCGGGCTTCGGGAACTGGGCGCAGTCGAGTTCGAAAACCTGGTCAGGCTCTACCTCGAGGACGGGGCGGCGCGAGTCGCGGCGCTACGCGAGGCGGCCGGGGAAGGGGATGCTCACGCCATCGCGCAGCTGGCACACAGCCTCAAGGGAAGCAGCGGTGCCTTCGGCGCGATGGCACTTGCCGATAGTTGTGCCGAGCTTCAGGTGGCCGCATCCTCGGGGGACTTGGCCACAGCTCTCCCGCTGATCGACGCAGTCGGCGCCGGGTTCGAGCGGGCAAGCAGGGCCCTCCGCCTCCGTTTGTCCCGGGACAGCAACCGGCGCTGACTGCAACGCTGGTGCCCAACGATTGGTGCCGCTCTCGTACGGTCTCACACTTCTCGGCCGTGGGTCGCCGAGCTGCCCACCTACGACGCAAGCTCCACAATTGAGAACACGGTCGGGTGCGAGGGTGGGACACTTCGACGCGTGGCCCACGAGAGAAAGCGACCGAGATGACAAGCGCTGACCTGCTGGCTGACTCATTCGGGCGGATACGTGACATCGTGCACCACGTGGTCGACGGCCTGAAGACCGACGATCTGACGGTTCGCCTCGACAGCGAGGCGAACTCGATCGCGTGGTTGATATGGCATCTGTCCCGGATTCAAGACGACCACGTCGCGGACGTGGCAGGGACTGAGCAGGTCTGGACGTCGTCGGGCTGGGCGAAGCGATTCGGACTGCCGCTCGATGTCTCGGACACCGGCTACGGCCACACCCCCCAACAGGTTGCCGCTGTCACCGGCGCCTCCCAGACGCTGCGTGAGTACCACGACGCCGTCCACGAGATGACGCTCCAGTTCGTGCGGCAACTGACCGAAACCGACCTCGATCGCGTCGTGGACAAGCGGTGGGACCCGCCCGTGACTCTGGGTGTCCGACTCGTCAGCGTCGTCGCCGACGACCTGCAGCACGCCGGACAGGCCGCCTACATCCGTGGGATCCTCGAGCGCAGATGACCCCAGTGCCCGAAAGCTAAAGCGACACCCCACCGGGTCATGCGCCGGGCGGCACCGTCAATCCGTGGCGCGTGACCACGTCGGACAACCAATCGGGATTGCCGAAGGTTCCTCGTGAAGGCGATCGAGCTGGCGACCGGGACGTACCGTCAGCGGCAGCCGGTCGCCGTTGGATTCAGTCGACTATCTGCGGCCGCTCATGTCGGTGAACGAGAAGGTGGGGCTCGCTGGCAGCGGGTCGTTGGTCAGGGGCGACGCGCCACTCAGGCGGGTGCCTCGAATGAACCGGGGCTGCTCGCTGTGCCCACAAATGCGGCCGGGCGCCCGCTACGCGACGAGGCCAGCGCGCGTCGAACCCCGTCCGCGTCCTTGTCCGTGGCGTACACGGAACTGCCGGGCTGTTGGCGCCACGAGCTGTCCAATCCGCCGGCATCGACGCCGTCGAAGCCGAGCTCGTTGACGAGCCGCAGCACCACCGCCTTGGCAGCCTCGTCGTCGCCGGCAACGGGCAGAGCGATGCGGCCGGGGGTACCAGCAGGCGTGCCGAGCCCCAGCAGGTGAGCCGCGTAGATGTTGTTGAACGCCTTGACCACCGGCCGGCCCAGCTCTTCTTCGACCCAGCGGCTCTCTGTCGTCCCCGACTCGATGTCCTCAATGCGGCCGTCGCGCTGTTGGGGGTAGTAGTTGCCCGTGTCCACGACGACAAGGTCCTCGCGAGCGTCGTCGAATAGCCCCGCCGGGAGGGTTGGGATGCTCTTCTGCGGGATGGTCACGATCACGACGTCCGCGTCGCGTACCGCCTCGCTTGCCGATGCCGCTGTCGCACCGGTCTCTGCGGCGAGGCCGGCGAGCGTCTCTGGTCCTCGTGAGTTGGCCACCTTGACCTCGTGCCCAAGGGCGGTGAACCGACGGGTCAGGGTGCCACCGATGTTGCCAGCGCCGATGATGCCGATCTTCATGTCGTTCCTTCTGACTACCAGCTTTGCCTTCCCCCATGTGGCCGCTCCGCAGCGGTTCACGCCACCTTGACGCGCCTCCCTGAGTCACGATCGCGACCAAAGCCCGTCGTTGCACCGGCCCGACGCTCGCGCCGCCAGATGAAGAGTTCCACGATG
>OCZT010000806.1_pt1 | contig 31822 bp, 23 predicted proteins | sample 1539031 | NCBI WGS metagenome assembly OCZT01 (sample SAMEA3539308, study PRJEB22396) | soil metagenome | biome: tundra; feature: field; material: soil | place: USA | collected 2010-05 | depth 0.15 m | reverse complement strand
AGCCGGATGAGAGCTGCTGGTGCGCTGGGCGGGGGTGGTGGCTGGCGGTGGACACCTCGCATCCTGGTGGTTCTTGACGGCGCGTGTGCTCCGGCCCAGCCCGCTTTCACTCCCGAATTGTCCGCGATCGGACCGGAACAATGTCGAGCCCTCGGAAAACGTTGCGACAAGCCGACATCACGGTATCGATCCGGAGGTAGGCGTGGGTTTCAACCCACGCACAAGCCCACCCGCAAAAGTAAGAGAGATCGTGTTCGCGACGAAGTCGCGAACGAACCCCCGCAACACTCCCACATGCCATCAAGGTTTGTTACTCTTTCAATTACGCAATGTCCATCCCTCTGACTGACGGCACGTCGCATTCGCTTCGCGCTTATCTTCGCGAAGTCAAAACTACACACAGCGAAATCGGCAAGCGCGAACGATTCGCATCCCTTCTCGGAACCCTCTTTCCCAACCAACGCGAAGTGGGCATCTACACCGGTGGCGCTGAAACATCCCTGCGCATCAAGACCCCGGAAAAGGACAAGACCGGCAGGGCTGACACCATCTATGGCTCCGCCGTTGTCGAGTTTGAAAAGGACCTCAACAAGACCCTCTCCGAGGCCGAGCGCCAACTCCGCGAATATGTCACCGGCATCTGGCAAGGCGAACCACTATCGCGGCGCAACCTCGACGCCGTGGCTACAGACGGCGTCCGTTGGAGAATCTACCGCCCCGTCCTGCCGGAAAACGCGGAACTGATACCCGAGAACATCGAACTTCAACTTCGCCGGGAAATATCTCTAAAGGAAGATACCCTCAACGACTTCTACCGCTGGCTGGACCTTTTTCTGTTCCGGCAATCCCGGCTTGAACCCACCTCAGAAGCCATACGCGAAGACTTCGGCTCATGGAGCCACTTGTTCCACGAGGGCATTGCCACCCTGCGCCGCGCGTGGGTTGCATCGCGCGGTGAAAGCGAAGCAAGGCTCGCATTCGACACTTGGCAAAGCTACCTCACCGTCACCTACGGCAAGCTGAGCGAGTCAGACAGGCTCAAGCGGGACAAGGAAACCGGAGAGGAAGTCTCCGAACTTGACGAGCTATTCCTCCGCCATACATGGCTCGTTAGCGTCTCGCGTCTCATGGTGTGGGCCGCTCTCTCCGGCGGACAGACCACAGGAACGCTGCGCCAGGTCGCCCAGGAGGTGTTCTCTGGCCAATACTTCGAGTCCAAGCGCCTGGCGAATCTTGCCGATGAGGATTTCTTCCACTGGATTCGTACCCCGAAAGCTGAGCCGGTCCTTGCGCCCATCTGGGAGCGCGTTCTGGACATACTGCTTTCCTACGATCTGATCCGCATCCGCGAAGATGTCCTAAAGGGTGTATATCAGCAACTCATCGACCCAAAGGACCGCCACGACTTAGGCGAGTACTACACTCCCGACTGGCTCTGCGAGCGCATAGTTGCTGAGATGCTGCCGGCCGAAGGCTACAAGAGCGTGCTCGATCCAAGCTGTGGTTCCGGCAGTTTTCTCCGGGCTGCAGTGAGCCATTTTCTGCGGCAGAATCCAACCGGAACGCCTCACGACCGACTCCGGCTGGTTTTGGCAAATGTCCGGGGCATAGACATTCATCCTGTCGCCGTCACCATCGCTCGCGCAACCTATGTGCTGGCTTTGGGAAAGCTGGTTTCTTCGGCCCGCCGCCCGATCCAAATCCCCATCTACCTCGCCGACTCTCTGTTCCTACCGCGCGAGGTGGAGAAGGACCTCTATCAGAAGCTGAGCGGCATAGAGATCACATTTGGTCCTCGGCGAAATGAGCGGTCCTTTGTCCTGCCGGACATGATGGTCAATCAGCCCGAGAACTTCGATGATGCCGTCGTCGCTGCCACCGAAGTAGCAAAAGGCCACGCCATCAGCGGCAGCGAGTCGCGCGATTCTCTGGAGAAATATCTGCTCCAGGCCGTCCCAGGTCTCTCGCAAGTGCTGCAACATGACGAAATCGTAACGGCCCTGTGGAACTTCGCGGTAGGGCTGGCCGAACTGATACAGCAAAAGCAGAATTCTATCTGGTCCTTCATCATCCGCAACAGCTATCGCCCCGCCATGCTGCGGCAACAATTCGACATCATTGTAGGCAATCCACCTTGGGTCGCATATCGCTACGTCACCGATCCAGATTACCAAAAAGAAATCAAACTTCGAGCCGTCGAGACCTACAAGATCGCGCCCAGATCGCAAAGCCTGTTCACCCAGATGGAACTGGCGACTGTATTCCTGGCCCACTCAATGCAGACTTTCGCGCGGCCCGGAGCCAAACTCGCCTTCGTCATGCCTCGCAGCATCCTCACCGCTGATCAGCACCAAAACCTTATCCAGCGCAAATACGATGCGAACTTCCGTCTCTCCGGCTATTGGGACCTTTGGGACGTAGTGCCGCTCTTCAACGTACCCTCGTGTGTCCTCTTCGCGGAGCAGTCCCTCCGCCATGGGACTGCGAAAGAATCGATTCCGGCAGAGATTTGGCAGGGACGTCTTCCCGGACGCGATCTGCCCTGGGACAAAGTTGCAGACTCGTTTTCTATCATCAAGGCAAAGGCTCGCGTAATCTGGCTCGGTAGCCGCTCGGCTCTTTCCACAGGGGCAGGCGCAAAATCCGAGACTCGGTCCAGTCCGTATGCGAAAGCATTCAAGCAAGGTGCAACCATTGTCCCCAGAAATTTCTACTTCGTCACAGTAGACGATTTGGAAGGTAAACCAGACCCGGAACGGCTCTACCATGCGTGCACGAACGAGGAAAGCGCACGAGACTCTAAGTAGCCTTATCGGGATGTGCGAATGAAAGGGAACGTCGAGGGCCGTTTCCTCTTCAGCACTACAATCGCCTGCCACATATGGCCATTCGCTCTGCGCGAACCCTGGCCGGTGGTGCTGCCTTTGGAAGAGTCGAGCGGCTCGTACTACACAATGAAGACGCACGAAATTACGCGCAAGGGTTATCGGGAGTTTGCGAAGTGGATGGAGCAATTGGAGAAGATATGGAAAGAGAAGCGCGGAGCCAAAACCTCGCACACCCTGCTCGAATGGCTGGATTACTCCGGCAAGCTAACATCGCAGTCCCCGAACCACCGCCATTTGGTTCTCTACAACGCCGCCGGAACAAATGTCTCAGCGACATACTGCGATACGCACGCGCTCAAACTCCCTTTGCTTGTAGAGCATACGGTATATTGGGGCCGCCTTCAATAACCCGCCGAAGCGTACTTCGTGGCTGCTGTTCTAAATTCCACAAGCGTCAATGAAATAATCAAACCCTTCCAATCTACCGGGCTCTTAGGGGAGCGTCACGTCGAAAAGAAGCTGCTCGACGTTCCCATCCCGACCTTCGACTCCGCAACCGCCCTCCACCGGAAGCTGTCGGAGCTTGGCGAAAAGGCTCATCGTCAGGCGCAAGCCGTGATTTCAGGCCAAGATTTCCCCGCCGGGGGCAGTCTGGCACGCCAGAGGGCCTGTATCCGCACTGCCTTGGGGCAAACCCTGACCAAGATTGATGGCCTGGTAAGAAATCTCCTCAGCCTCGAATAGGCGGGGAGTATCAGTCCCGACAAACGCCGCAGGGTCGGGGAACACGGTCGTGAGTGGATCGTGGGCCAACCGGCAGTTACTTAACAGGCAACAGCCACACGGGGAATCCATGGTGGCCACCAGCACCTGCTTCCGAGTTGACTATAGGGTTGGTTCAACACATGATAGGGATATACTCTCAACCGGCGAAAGCCCGTCAAATCAATGCCGTAAGTACCTGATTCTACGTCGTCGTGAAGCTCAGACGCAGTGAATCCAGTGTTTTCAGGTGCCGCAGGAGGGTGTTCCAACTGGAACTCTCTTGGGACCCCAAAAGGAAGGCATTGCTGTTGAAAACGGCCATGCAGCCTTGCTGAAGGGCCGGTGCGGAAATTGCACCAACCGGTGTTCTTTTCTAGCTATTTTGTGGCTGCGAAGGTCGTAGTACCAAATAGTCCCGTAAATTCGGCTCGGAATTAGGAAGCTTTAGGTTGTAAGTGATTATATACAAACGACTTAAGTGATAACTTGGTGCCGAAGAAGGGACTCGAACCCCCACACCCTTGCGAGTACGTGGACCTGAACCACGCGCGTCTGCCAATTCCGCCACTTCGGCACGGTACTTGAAGTCCAGCGTTCTCCGCTGAACCGGCAGCAACTTTGAGTCTCGCAAATGCGGAACCCTGTGTCAAATTCGTGGCATTCCAATCAAGCCTGAGCGGCCGGGACTCCGCGTCCCGGCCAGGGCGCCTGATTCGGCATTAGACCAGCTTCGCGTCGAGCAGGATTTCCGTGTTGTTGGCAAAGAGCTTTGAGATGGGGCAGCCGCCCTTGGCGTCGGCCGCGGCCTTGTCAAAGACTTCCTTGGTCGCCCCCGGAACGCTGGCCGTGGTGGTCAGCGCGATGCGGGTGATTGCGAAGCCATCTCCCACTTTACCCAACGTAACCGCCGCCTGGGTCTCAATCTTTGTGGGAGTCAGGCCTGCGCCGCCCAATTGCGCGCCCAGAGCCATGGAGAAACAACTGGCATGGGCCGCGGCAATCAGTTCCTCGGGGGTGGTGCCGGAGTCGGCCCCTTCAAACCGCGTGGCAAAGGAATAGTTGGCGTTACTTAGCACGCCCGTTGCCGTTGAAATCGTGCCTTTGCCTTCTTTCAGTGAACCTGTCCAAACCGCACTCGCCTTGCTTGCCATTTTCCCTCCTTGGGGTTCCGTGTTCCGGATGTTTTTGTGTTGGTTGATGAGTCTGCCGCCACGAGGAAATGCACAGGCGACGCCATCTAGTTGATGCAAAAGGCGACGGCGGGGATGCAGAGAGGCACGCTACCTCAGGTTTAACGCGAATCTTCCCGGGATGTTGATGGATACTCGTTGTGTGCGAAGAACGAGTCAGTTCTCGATCTGTGCGGTGATGGCCGGTTCGGCGCTGGTCTGCGCAGCGCAGAACCGCGGGAACCACAGCCCGGTCACCTGGCAGTCCGCGGTGCGGGATGCGGCGCGGTTGGCACCCGATGCGCGCATCGTTGTGCTGGACATCGCAACCGGCCGCCTGCTGGCATCTAGCCATTTGGCCGAATCTGCGCGCACCCTTGCCGCTCCCGGGTCCACGCTCAAGCCCCTTGTGCTTTACGGGCTGGTGTCTGCCGGCCGCTGGGACCCGGCCCGGCACGTGGCTTGCAGCCGGAAGCTGCGTATTGCCGGCCACTCCATGAACTGCTCCCACCCGCCCGCCGACCCGATGGATGCGCGGGCGGCACTCGCCTGGTCCTGCAACACATACTTCTCTGCCGTTGCGGGCGTCCTGACGCCCAGCGAGTTCCGCCAGGTGCTTACTCCCACAGGCCTGTTGGCTGTCACCGGGCTGGCAAGCCAGGAGGCCGCCGCCACCTTCCGCGAACCACGTACCCCGGACGAGATCCGCCTGACCGTTCTGGGAGTCGAAGGAGTGCAAGTGACGCCGCTGGAGTTGGCGGCTGCTTACCGCTGGCTGGCCCTGCAATTTGCGTCACACCCTGACTCCGCCGCGGCGAGGGTTGTACAAGCGGGACTCGCGGATTCGGCCAGCTTCGGTATGGCCGGCACGGCGGCCTTGGGCGGAGTTCCTGTGGCCGGCAAGACCGGTACTGCCAGCGCTGAGACCGGCGGCCAGAGCCATGGATGGTTCGTTGGCCTTGCTCCGGCTGGGGTGCCAAGCGCCGTTGTCGCCGTCTACCTTCCGGCCGGACATGGCTCCGACGCCGCGAGCGTTGCCGCACAATTGCTGGCGCACTCTCCACTGAGGCGTCCATGACGCGGCTAATTAAACGGCTCGGTGGAGTTGGCATGCTGGCTTTGCTTGGCCTGGCAGCGTCGATCCCTGCGTTGGCCCAGCTTCCAGACTCGAAACAGGTCCCGCGAGCCGCCGCGACTCTGCGCATTGGGCTCTGGACCCTGTGGCACGATAAGGAAATCACAGTCTCCCCCGCGCCGGCAGAGCGTGCCACGTTACGCAACTGCGAGAGTTGCGCCGCTATGGCCTTCACGCGGACAGCGCAGATCCATGCCATCGGAGACCTGCTTGAATCTGGAGATAATCACCAGGCAGCAACCATCTTTCTATCCGGCCCCATCTCGCTTGCGGCCCATGGTGAAACGCTCGCTCTCCAGAACTCGCTCCGTATCGCCGCCCGAAAGGGCGCACTCGTGCTGGCCGTAACGCTGCCGACGGAGAGCTACGTGGAGCGCGTCGTCGCCAGCGAAAGCAGTTCGGCCGACAGTCTTGAATCTTTGAAGGCGTTGGCCATCGTGGTCCGCTCCTTTGCGCTTCACCCGGCGCACGGCCATGCAGACTACGATCTTTGCGACTCGACCCATTGCCAATTGCTCCACTGGGGCGGCAATCCCGAGCGCCGGGCCGCCGCCCATTCAGCCACTTTGTCCACAGCCGGAGAGACGCTCTGGTTCCATAGCAGTCGCGCCGAGGCCTGGTTCCATCAGAACTGTGGCGGCCGAACGGCGTCTCCTTCGGAGGTCTGGCCCGGCCGCAAGCAGATGCCCTGGTTCGTGGCACAATCCGATCGCTACTGCACGGCCAGGGGCGCACGCGAGTGGTCGGCAAACCTGTCTCTCTCCGATCTGACCACAGCGCTGGCCGCCGACGGCCTCGTCCGGCCGGGATGGAAGACCCTCACCGTTGACCGGCGAGGCGAATCGGGCAGGGCGATGACGCTGCGTGCCGGCTCAACCGGCATCTCCGCCGAATCCTTTCGCCTGGCGGTGGGCCGCACCATGGGCTGGAACCGAATCTTGAGCACCTGGTTTGAGGTCACGCGACAGGACGACCGTTTCATCTTTCACGGTCGCGGCTCCGGCCATGGTGTAGGTCTTTGCCAAACAGGTTCGGCTGCGATGGCGGCTGCCGGACACGACTCCAGCCAGATTCTTGCTCAATACTTCCCCGGCGCGGCCGTCGCCGACGAAGCGTCGGGACTCGCGTGGCAGAGTCTGCGCGGTCAGGGCTTTTCGTTCGAAACCCTTGATCCTGCCGACTCCACTTACCTTCCGCAATTGAGCCGGTCCTTGGCAGAAGCTGAGGACCGTTCAGGGCTGAAGGCCGCAAGCCAGTTCACCGTCCGCTCCTTCGCTTCCACTCCCGCTTTTCGCAGCGCCATGCTGGCTCCAGGCTGGGTGGCTGCATTCACTGAGGGAGATTGGATTGGCACCCAACCTCTGCGCACTTTGGCAGGCCGCAAGCTGCTGGTTCCCGTCCTGCGTCACGAGTTTCTGCATGCACTGGTGGAAGGTCAGGCCGGAGCTAGTGCTCCCCTGTGGCTGCGCGAGGGACTGGTGGAAACATGGAGCGGCGACGCGCCTGCATCCGGCAATCCGACAACCCTCAAACCTGGCGAAGTGGACCGCGCCCTGGCCCGCTCCACCACCGAGGTCCAGTCGGCAGCAGCGCATCGCGCTGCGGCTTGGTATGCGGCGCGCCTGCTCAGCCGGTACGGCCACGGCCAGGTGCTCAACTGGCTGCGCTCCGGCGTGCCTGCGGGCGTAACCGCCAGCGCCTGGTGACAAGATGAATACTCCGCGCTGCTTCAAGCGGCTCATGTAAGGATAAAGAGGCAATTCAGCCGCGAGTGCCTTGGATTATGCGGCGATAGCCCCGGGTGCTCCCTTTTCTGATCTTTTCAGAGGGTATGCGATCAGTAGCAACACGGCGAAGAACGGTCCCAGAAAGAAGCTCAAAAGGAACCATGGCGATTGCCCGCGGCCGCGTTTTTCTGCCGCCATACCCACTGCAAACGAAGCCAACAGTCGCCAGACGACAATCGTCAACACTCCCACCACCGTCAATTCAGGAATACCCATCCGATCCCCCAAATCCGATTTTTTGTTGCGAGAACCATACCACGACCTCCCCAGTTGGTATGTGTCAGCCATCCGGTGTTCATCCGCGGCACAACGCAACTGATTTATCCTTCACCCGCCACTGATTTATCCTTCAATGGATGAGCAAGACCTTGTCAGTAGCGATGATTGCCATGAACGAGGAGGCGAACCTGCCCCGCACCCTCGAGAGCGTTCGCTGGGCCGACGAGATTATCCTCGTCGACTCGGGCTCGAAAGACCGCACCCTTGAGGTCGCCCAGTCCTTCGGCGCAAAGACCAGCTACCACGACTTCGGCGGACACGGCGAGCAGAAGAACGTGGCCCTCGACTTCTGTACCTCCGAGTGGGTTTTGCTGCTCGATGCCGACGAGGTGCTGACTCCGGAGTTGCAGCAGGAGATACGCGAACTTCTGGCCGGGGAGCCCAAATACGGCGCCTACTGGATTCCACGCCTCAACCTGATCTTCGGCCGCTGGATGCGCCATGGGAGTTTTTATCCCGATCGCAAACTGCGCCTCTTCAAGCGCGGTGCCGCCCGGCTGAGCGAGGGCGTTGGCCCCCACTCGACACCGCAATTCACGGGACCAAAGGGAAAGCTCAAGCACGACATGCTCCACTACGCCTATCCCAACATGGTCATCTATCTGGAGCACATGAACCGCTACAGCTCAGAGATAGCCCAACTGCTGGTGAGGGACGGCCGCTGTAGCAAGTCTCTGGTTGCGCTCTTGTGGAACGCGGTGGCAAATCCCGCAGCGACATTTATCTACAACTACTTTTTCCGGCTCGGCTTTCTCGATGGCCGCGAAGGCCTGCTCCTGCACCTGAACCACTCGGTCTATATCCACTGGAAGTTCATCAAGGCCTGGTGGATCGGACAGGGCAGGGAGTAGGGGCGGCAAGGCTCTTCCGTTTCGGAACTAGAGCATCTGTCCCATTGGTGTGGAGCGGATTTGAAAGGGCGCGGCTTTAGCAGTGCCGCAATACGGCGACAAGAAACACCGGGCTTTAGCCCCCGAGGGAATGTACCCCTCTGCACCATCAAGAGAGCTGCTCTAAATCCATAAAACACAATCCGTACCCCAACATTCCCCCGTCTCACGGCGGGAATGTCGGAACCTCTCGTTTACTCATTCCAACTCAGCGCATTTCGTCCGGCGGCACATCAGCCTTCGCCGACCCGGATTTCTCTTCCGGCCCAGTCAACACCGGAACCGGCACAAGCACCTCTTCCGCTGGAGGTCGCTTTTGCTGGCGGCCAAAGAGCACAGCCAGCCAACCCAAAAGCAAGATCCAGCACCAGGCGGTGAACAGCCCGCTTGCCAGGTGCTGCAACCCCACGATCCCGAGACGCGACGGGGCCGAACCGCTTATCGAGTCGGTTGCGAAAAGGCCCGGCAACGCTCTACCCAGCACCACGGCCACCACCACTGCCACCCACCACTGCCACGAACGCAGGATCCGAAAGATTCTTCGCCAGGGCAAGTGAACTCCCCAAAGCGCCGAGGCAGCCGCAAAAGGCACGAGAACGGCTGGGATGACAATCCAGCATGCCGCTCGCAGAGTAGTGGGGCAGTTGTACAAGTCCAGCAAGAGCGCCACAACTGCAACCACTAACGTCCAAATGAGTACGGACAACGTACCCCACACCAGGCGCACGCGCTTTGCCTCTTCAATGAGCAAAGAGCGGATGGTTGCAGTCTGCAGGATCAGCGCTGCAGTGAGCAGAACCAGCGCTGCCACCGTCATGACCCAGATTTGCGATCCAACTCCAATAGGCAAAAGAGCGATAACCACATCTGTCAGAACCGAAAGAGCAACCCAGCCGAACTGCGCCCCAATCCAGTTACGACTCGCACACAGACGACGGAGTAGATCCTGGTCAATGGCATCTTCGGCGGGTTCAGGTAGACGGCTCCACAGCACCGCCAACCACGCCAGCACAAGAACCCAGCACCCCACTCCCAGCAGGTACGTCGCGGCCAGCTTCAACCCCACATGCCAAAACTGCGCGTGGACGGTTCCGTGCGGAAGGTCCGCAAAAAGGTGCCCCGGCAGCCACACGGCCAGCATGGCTGCCAGCACCACTGCCAGCCACCAGCGCCAACTCCACAGAATGCGCAGCACGCGCCCCCATTGCAGCCGCCAGCCACGCAGAGCCGAGGCCGTGGCATAGGGAACGATCTTGCCCGGCACAACGATCCAGCGCAGGATCCATTCGAGGAGGTTGAGCCAGCGTTGAATGTGATTGTAAGTGAAGAGCGCACCACGCACGTGGGCCGATGCGCGCGAGTTTAAGTAGCTCGCCCACTCTGGAATCTGGTCGTCGCACCAGTCGAGAATGGCCCAGGCGGCGCAAAACATCGCCGCCCACACCAGCAACGTGGCCGCTCCCCAGACCAGTTTGACTCGCATTTCGTCGTCGTCGGCCAGCTTGCGCATGGTTCCGGCCTGAAGCTCAAGAATCGAGATCGCCAGCAGCACCGGGATAAGCAGGCTTAGCACCACCTGCCACACATGCTTTTCCGGCAGGCGCGTCCAGGCCAGGCCCACAGCAATAAAAAGCGCGATCCCAACAAACTGCGCCAGTACCCAACGCCAGCTCAACCGCAAACGGTGAAACAGGTCTTTGAAGTAGTTCACGGCTGCACCTCCAGAGTTGCGGGATCGGTTGTGGTTTGAATCGTCGATTGGTACATGGGCCCAGCCTGCGCCGGACTGATCGCGAACTTGCCCGGAGTGACTACCTTCAGCAGGTAGACATACTCCCGCCGCCCGCTGAACTCGGTATTGAAGAAGGCCGCACGATCGTCGTGGAACTCCTTCCGCGTGAACCAGTCGGCCCACCAGTCCGGCTTGTTGTTCAGCTTGTAAAGTTCGGTGTGGTCAAGGAACTCCGTGCCCGCCGGGATCGGGTCCTCGGCCAGCAGATACTTCCAGTCCGTCCCGCCCAGCGCCAGGCGCACCGCAACTATATCGCCCACATGCACCGCACCTTTCATCGGGACAAGATCGTATGTGATAGGGTCGGCCGGTGTTGGCTGCTTCTTCTCGAGCAGGTAATAGTCGCGCGTGATGTTGAGCGTCAGCTGCCCCTGTTGGAAGGACTTGTGGTCGGCCGAATACCAATTGCCTTCTGCCGCCCAATAGGTGATTCCATTGCCGCTCTTGCGAATCATCACTTGTCCGCCGGTTCCTACTTGCGCGCCCGGAACAGCGATGCGCCACGGCGGAGCAAAGCCGTCTCCCGATCCAAAGTGCCGCTTGCCGACGCTGGTCCCGTTCACCAGCACTTCAACGTCGGAGGTGTTGGCCAGTTCTCCGCTCAGTGCCAGGTAATCAGTGAGTCCGCCAATCACCATCGCGGTTTGCTTGGTGGAGAACCAGTAGCCGCCGCTGCGATGCTTTCCCAGCCAGACTGCCGCCTTGGGCAACAGACCACTGGCGCGATCCTGCCGAACCAGCAGCTTCAAAGCAAAGGCCGTCGTCTCAGCGGAAGTATCGTCCCAGTATTCAAGCAACCCGTCGAAGTTGCCCGCCCAATACGCATCCGTGTCGGTGACTTTGGCCTTCTTCTCCAGCAACTGAGCCGCGTCTTTAGCCCGCGAATCTCCGGCTGCGTCCATAGCCAGCCCAATCAGCGCCAGCCCTTCGTCGCTCAGCTTGTCGCGGCTCGCCCAGGCCTTGTCGAGTTGCTCCTTGGGCGCACCGCCCGTGGTTGCCAGCGCGTAGACCGCATACGCCCGCAGGTCAGCAATCATGTCAGGATGCTTGGCCAGCGTGTTTTCAAGCGCCTGTCGGCCCCTGTTGAGACGATAGTCCTGGATCTTGTAACCAGCGTCCTTCGCCTGCCCCAGCCCGCTCACCACATAAGCGGTCATAAAGAGCCGGCTGGGATCGTCCGGCCACCATCCCCAGCCGCCATCGTCGTGCTGGAAGCTGTAAATCCGTTCCAGTCCCGCATTCACCATCTTGTTGAGTTCAACGCGATCGATGGGCGATTTGATGTGCAGCTTGTCCACCGCCTGCGCCACAATCACGTCCGGCAGGAAACTGGACATGGTCTGCTCCGTGCATCCCCACGGATAGCTGGTCAGGTAATCGAGCGCATCGAAGACCGTGCCCGCCACACTCGGCGCAATGGTAATTGTCAACCCGCGTGTCCCGACATCCGAACTGGCGGGATATGTGTAAGACCACTGATTTTGCCCGGTCCCCGAGAAGACCACCCCTGACCCCGCCGTCCGCTGCTTCACGCCATAAGGCAGCACCGGCAGCGTCATTTCCAGCGCATCGCTTTCTTCATTGGTCAGCGCCTTGGCCGTGAGCACCGCGCTGCCAATTGCGTGCGCCTTCACCCGCCAGTCAACATAGCTCTCGCCCTTGGCCGGAATGCTGACAACCTGCGGCGCATTCGATGCGGGACCACCAATTACCTCGAGGCCCGCAACATCCAAACCGAAGGTGACGTCCTTGGCGGTTTCAAGGTAGTTATGCGCAATCACCCGCAGCGTCGTCTCGTCGCCCTGGCGGAAGAAGCGCGGCGCTGCCAGGCGCACAATCAGGTTCTTGCGGACCAGCACACGAGTGACGGCGCCGCCGGCCTTGCCATCGTCGGTCATGGCGCGAACGGTGGTTCTCCACGTAGTCAGCGCGTCGGGGAAGTTGAACTCCACGCGCGCATGGCCGTCTGGGCCGGTGTGCATGCTTGGATTCCAAAAGGCCGTATCTGGAAATGCCTTTCGCACCTTGGGCACCACCAAGTCCGAGCCCGGTTTGACCTGCGCCAGGCGGGGATGGAACTGACCGCTCTCCAGCCGTGCCAGCAGCGGACTCTTCGTTCCCGCCTCGCCGAAGAAGTAGAAATCGAACGAGGTCTGCGGATCGAGAGCAACATAGTGTTTCGAATAGAAGAAGTTGACGATGTTCTCGGTCGAATCAGGCCGCACCGAGTAGATCGCTTCATCCACCGTGCCAAAGCTGAGGTCAGCCTCCACCGGCCTACCCTGCGAGTTCACGATCAGGACATCGAAACTGCCCTTCTCGCCGGGCAGGTACTTCGTCTTGTTGGGTGTCGCGGTCACGGTCAGCGTGCGCTCCACCAGCGGGACCTTCAGGCTTTTTTGAGCAGTCATCAACTGGTTGTCGTGGACTATCACCGCGCTTACCACGAGGTTAGGCTGGGCCTGGATCGATATCGGCACGTCAAAGGGGGAGCTCTCGCCTGTGGCGTGGATCAGCTTCTTCCACTGCACGCTGTCGCCTTCCGCCGTCACCACCGCCCACGATTCCTTGAGGCCGGTCACCAGCAGCAGGTGCGCCACGTCACCCACCTGGTAGCTTTTCTTGTCGGCAATAATCTGGGCCTGCGCATTGGGCCGGTACCACTCGCCGGCTCCGCTCCACATCCATACCCAGGTCCGGCCCTCCACCGTCCGGTTCTCCGGCGTTTGGGCACTCACCGTCACTCTGAAGCTGCCGTTGCCGGCAATCGGTAACTCCACCAGCGCCGTTCCGTCCGCGCCCGTGGCCGCATCCCGGCTGGCCACCTGTGTTTCATTCCGCTGGTGCGTCACGGAGTCCCATTTCTCCAGCGTTGCCACAATGTGCACCGGCGTCTGCACAGGCTTGCCGTCATAATCCTGCGCCGTTACCTTCACTTTCACCGGCTGGCCCGGTTGCACCACGTAACTGGAAGGCTCCGCACTTATTCTGAAAGACCCGTAGGTCGCCAGCACCGTTGCGTGCCCGGCCACCTCGCGGTTTGCCGCGTCTGTCACCCGCGCTTCAATGCGAAAATCCTCGTCGGAATGTTTCGCGTTCAGAGGCACGGGCAATGTAACCATCAGACGGCCGTTCGCGTCCAGCATGCCCTCGTGTTCCTGTTGTTCTGTGGCACCCCAGGTGTAGTCGGATTCTCCGCCGTCCCCGGCCGAGCCCTCGCCTTCATCTCCGCCGCCCTCCGACTCGCCCTCGTCCCACCAAAAGTGCGTTGAAGTATGCACAACGTACTTCACCTTGGCGCCGGCCACCGGCTCGCCAAAGAAGTACCGCGCCTCAATCGTGGCCTGGACCGGATTTCCTTGAAGTACCCGCAACGAAGTTGCCTTCACTGTCACCTGGTACTCGGGCTTCTTGTACTCCTCTACGTAGAAGCTGCCATAGCCCGCGTTCCCGCCCTTACCGTTGTTCTGGCTGCTGCTGTGAAGCGTTACGGAGTAGTAGCCCAGCGCCGCATCAGGTTCCAGATTCAGGTCAGCCGATACGGTTCCATGCGCCGAGACCTGCACGGTCTGCGTCAGCGCCGCCTTTCCTGCCGCATCCATCACCTTCAGTTCGATAGTTTTGTCTTTAGGGAGATCGAGCGCATCTTCCACCTGGCGGCGGATCACCGCTTTGATATGCACCGTATGTCCCGGCCGGTACACGGGCCTGTCGGTATAGATGTAAGCCTTGAGATCGTTGCGATCCTGCTCATTAAACCCATAACTCCACGGCGTCACAATGGCCGCATCGCTTCCATGCCGGGCCAGAATCCACACATTCTCCGGCTGTCCGCCCAGCGCCTCGCGGGGTGTAGTGATGGCCAGCGAAGCCATGCCGTCAAGGCCGGTCTGCGCTTTCGATTGCTGTTGTCCGCCGGCCCAAAGCTCCACATCCGCCTTTTCAACCGGCGCGCCGGACTTGCGGTCGGCCACATACAAACTGGCCTGGCCGTTTATCGTGCGCTCCACGATGGCGATGCTGGTGACAATGGCCACCGTATAGGCCTTGTACGCGCCGTCGGTGGCTTCAATCAGGTAAACGCCCGCACCCAGCCCGTCCACAGGCAGTTGTTGTGTCTCACTCACCAGGGCGGGCGGAGTGATCAGCTTCCAGCGAGCGACCAATTGACTCTCGTTCAGCAGCGGCACCCGCGCAAACTGTGCGGCCCCCACCACCCGGCTGCGTTTGCCCAGCTTACCCTGGGCTTCGCGCATGGCGTCCCGCGCCTCATCAGTAAACTGGCCGCGGAAGAAGCGCCGTACTCTCCACCATAGGTTGGCTTTGAAATCGTGCAGCCGTTCGAGCCAGGTCCGCTCATCGATTCTCTCTTCCGGTGAGTAGCTCTTTGTTCCGAAGCTGTGCAGGTCCTTGAGTCCGGCAAAGAACTTCTCGGCGTCGCGCATCTGGTAGACGCGAAATTCGAGTTCCGGCACATTGCGGGCGAAGAGCTGGATCTTCACGCTCTCGCCCGGCGCAAAGGTGCGCGAGGTGGAAAGCGAGAACGAGCGCGGCGCATCCTTCTCAGCCGCCGAAGCCCCTGCACAACCCAAAATCGTCAGCGCCAGCATGACCGTTACGATTACTGCCGAACAACACAGCTTTGTAACAGGGCACGACTTCGGTCCCGCTGAAATCGGCTTTGTAACAGGGCACGACTTCAGTCGTGCCGCAAAAGCCTCTAAATCAACCGGGGCTTTAGCCCCTGCGGTATGCATTTCAAACAGCGGCTTACGGAGCCTCATTGAATCCCTCGCAGTATGTTCCAGCGGTAAACGCCGAGAAAGTTGGGGTTGGCAGGGATGGGCCGCCATTGCGGCTGGGGATGGTCCAGCAGTTCAGCGATCGTCACGCGCCGAAGCTCGCCGGGAGATTTCCCATCAGGCCCGGTGTGATAAACCACGCCTGCCTCACCTCCAATGCGGGTCACAATCATCGAGTGCCACGGCGACGACTGGCCGAACTGTTGGTAGAAAAGCAGGTCGCCGGGCTGAGCCTGCCGCACGTCGCGGCTGACAGGGTAGGCATTGCGTTCCACCAGCGTTTTGGCGTCGGCAAACTGGGCAAACGCGCCGTTGGTGGCATCGGCGGACCAAAACGGCCCCTCGCGCACTCTGAAGAGGTCCGCCCCCAGCGGCGTATCGGGATAACGCCATGCGCGAATCTCCCCCGGCAGCGCCCTCACTTCAATGCCGGTGGCTACAAACCAGGAGTCATCGTGGCATTTCAGCGCTTCGCGGTAGGCATAGCGAAGCAATCCGGCACAGTCCGTGATCTCCCCCGGCACCTGGGTTCTGGGGCGAACGGCCTGATAGTCGGCAATCAGGGTGAACCACTGGCGGAACGCGCCCTGGTCCGCTGGGTCCCTCAGCCTCAGGAAGTCCGGTGTGCCGTCGCCAAAGCTGTCGGTCCAGGAGTTGGCGTCAATCGCCGGCGGCGTCGTTGTTATGGAATAGCCCTTGCGTTCCGCACCGTGCCGCCCATGGCCATGCACAAACACAAACAACCGCAACAGCAAAAGTGCCACGGCAAGCGCGACGGTCCCGAAAACTACCAGGCGCTGCATCCGCGACTTTGCAGAAAGTGTCATTAAAAAGGACGGGTAAGAAGCGAACTTATCTTACCGCGAATCCCGCACTGTCGACGTTAGGGCCGGTGAAAATAAAGCTCTGCTCTTCCGTAGCTGGCAATAGAACCTATGGTTTGAAAGGGCACGGCGGGGTACCCTCTGGGTCCCGTGCCGGAAATTCACCGGGGTTGGTTCCGGCTTTAGCCGCCGAGGGAATTCTCTTCTTGAGGAAGGATTCCCTCGGTGGCTGAAGCCGCGCCCTTTCAAAACTCAATACACGACTGCAACGAAACAGACACCAAAAATGCGAAGGCCCTCCGGCTTGCGCCGGAGGGCCTTCAATCAACAACGATCCACCCTACGCTGTTACAGTCCGCAAAGGTTTGGATCCCCACATCCCGTAATAGGCGATGTAGAGGTAACAGAGCGCGGGCAGAACAAAGGAGCCTTGAATGCCCACCTTGTCCGCCAGCGCGCCCAACAGGTAAGGAACCACCGCGCCGCCCACGCATGCGGTCATGATCAATCCTGAGCCCTTGCTGGTCATCGGCCCCAAGCCCTTGATTCCCAGCGTAAAGATGTTGGGGAACATAACCGAATTGAAGAATCCGCACAACACCAGTGACCAGATAGCGACGTTGCCGCTGGTCAACATGGAGACGATGACAAGCGCGGTTGCCGCAAAGCCAACGATGCCCAGAAGCTTTCCGGCCTTCACCTTGGTCAGAATCCATGAGCCGAGCAGGCGGCCAACCAGCGCGACAAACCAGTAGAGCGAAACCAGGAACGAGGCCGTCTTGGCCGAGCTCATTCCCTGCGACTTGAAGTAATTCACCGCAATCGATGCCAGGCCCACTTCAACGCCCACATAAAGGAAGATGCCGATGGCGGCAAGCACCGTGTGACTGTAGCTCCATATGCTGCGGCTCAATACCGGGTCGCCTTCCTTGCCGGGACGGAATTCCTGAGTTTGTGCAATGTGCGGAAGGTGAGAAAAAGCCACAGCAACGCCCAGGATCAGCAACGCCGCGGCAATGAGAATATAGGGGCCGCGAACCGTGTCGGCAATGGCGGCCGGGGTCAGCTTGGCGGAGTCGGTCAAGATATACGCGCCGGCAACCAGCGGCGCAATGGTGCCGCCGATGGAGTTGAAGGCCTGCGCCAGATTCAGGCGGATTGAAGAGCTATCCGCAGGCCCCAGGATTGAAACATACGGGTTCGCCGAGGTCTGCAACGCCGTAACGCCCGCACCCACCACGAAGACCGCGGCAAGAAACAGCGGAAAACTGACCAGCTTGGCGGCGGGCACGAACAGCAGACACCCCACCACCTGGATGAACAGCGAAACCACCATGGTGCGTTTGTAGCCAATGGTTTCAATCAGCTTGGAGGTTGGCGAAGCGAAGACAAAGTAGGCCAGGAAGAAAGCCGACTCGGCCAGCATGGCCCACGCGTAGGGAAGGGCGAAGATGTTCCTCAGGTGAGGCACCAGCGCCATGTTCAGGTTGGTGATAAACCCGAAGATGAAGAACAGCGCGGTGACCGTAATAAACGGGATTACGAACCCCGGCGAGGTCAGGGCCGCAGATTGCTTGGTTTGTGTTGCCATAGAAGGTCTTCTCCGCTTCCTTTTCAAAGTGTTGAGCCAGGTCCGGGGTTTTTTCTTGCGCTCAGGGCAAGACCCAACCCGGAGCGGCCGATCTTGTCCCCAATTCATCTCCGATTCAATCGGGGAATCGGGGCACTTTACTGCACACAACACTATACGGCAAACCATGGCGGTGGGAAGTGGCGTGCCAAACAGCTTCGCGGGCCATAAACCACGAGGCTACCGCCCAAACCCCAAATTCGGCTATCCTCAACATAAAGTGAGGTCAATTCGTGCCCAACGCAACTTTGAGCCCCGCAAAGCTGAAGAAAGTACTAGCCGCCCTGGAAGGTAACTGGCAGGCCGAGATGGAGGGCTACCACACCTACCAGACCCTGGCTGACCGCGACACCGACCCGGTTCGCTCCCAGGTGCTGCGCCACTTGGCCAGCGCCGAGTGGGAACACGCCGCCCTGTGGCATGGGCGCATCGTGGAACTGGGCGGCTCCGAACCTGAATACACCGGCAATCCCGGCGGCGAGGCCAACTCCCTGGCCAACCGCGCCGGTGGCGTCCGCATGGCCCTGCGCCGCCTTGAGATTGAAGAAAGCCGCCACATCGCAAACTACGGCAGCCAGTTGAAGGATCTGGGCGACGAGGAATCCATCGCCATTCTCGAACACGTCATCGAGGACGAGAAGGACCACCATCGCGAGCTAGGGTCGCTCTTGAGAGGCCATTACCAGGCCCCCGCCGGCGCTCCTCGCATCGATCCGCAGTTGGTTCTCGATGATCTGCTGGCCAAGCGCAACCAGGGCCGAAAGCAGCCCGGAGCCTGGATCGGCGACGCCATCTACGGCGTCAACGACGGCCTGGGCGCCATCTTTGGCATCGTCAGCGGCGTCAGCGGCGCCACCGCCGGCGACAGCAAATACGTTCTGCTGGCCGGCCTCTCCGGCATGATTGCCTCAGCACTTTCGATGGGCTCCGGCGCATATCTGGCCGCAAAGAGCCAGCGCGAAATCTATCACGCCGAACTTGCCCGCGAACGCGAAGCCATCCAGATGAACGGACCCGAGGCGCGGGAGTTACTCTCGCTCTACTACCAGGTGAAGGGCCTGCCTGAAGCCGACGCAGACCACATGGTGAACCACATCGCCAACGACCCTGAGCAAATGCTCCGCGTACTGGCCGGTGAACGGCTCGGCACCTCGGAGGAAGCGCTCTCCAACCCCGTTGTCTCGGCCAGTTCCGGCGCGCTCTCCACTGCCGTCGGCGCCACCATCCCCATCATCCCCTTCTTCTTCATGCACGGAATCCAGGCGGTCATCGCCGCCGCCGTCATCTCTCTCATCGCCCACTTCGCCGTCGGCGCAGCCAAGTCGCTGATCACGGTTCGGTCCTGGTGGTCGTCGGGCCTGGAGATGACGGTAGTCGGCGCTCTTGAGGGTGCAGTCACCTACGGCATCGGCGTTTTGCTTGGCGCAGGCGGAATGTAATGGGTGGACTGATTCCGCTTGGCGATGCGTCGCGGCGTCCAGGGCGCTTTGCCGTTGTCACCACGTCGATCATCTTGTTGAACGTTTTCTTTTTTCTGAAGGAACTGCTGCTCGGCAACGCCTACGTCTACGCCTGGTCGGCCATCCCCATCCGCATTGTGCACGGCCATCACCTGATCACGCTGCTGACCTCCATGTTCATGCATGGGAGCTGGATGCACATCATCGGGAACATGATCTACTTATGGGCCTTCGGGCGCGAGATCGAGGATTCGATGGGCGCGGTCCGCTATCTCCTCTTCTACCTCACCGGAGGAGTCGTCGCCATGATGGTGCAGATCCTGGGCGACCCATACTCCCGGGTTCCCACCCTCGGAGCCAGCGGCGCCATTGCCGCCGTCATGGGTGCATTCCTGGTCACCTTTCCAACTAACCGGATTCGCACGCTGCTGTTCATCTTCATCTTTGTGCGCATCACCTATATTCCCGCGGCGCTGCTGATCGGTTTCTGGTTTCTGATGCAGGTGCTGAATCTTGGCTCGGTGGCCGATGTAAGGACCGGCGGCGTAGCCTACCTGGCCCACGTAGGCGGATTCCTCTTCGGCCTGGCGACGGCAAGATTAATCGAAAGCCCGCGCCGAACTGCCCTGCGTCGTGGTTCCTGAAAGCAGCATCGATCGCCGAGGAGTCCATTGCACTGAGAGGCGAATTGCCGGGTTGCGTCGCGCAGCCTGAAGAGCTGTCGCAATTGCATTCTTCTGGGCGTGGGCGGGATGTAAAAATCCGACAGGGATGGACAAGCCCGCGCCGGCCCTGCTGTCGAAGACTGCCGCTTAATGGCGTCTGGCAAATCCAGCAAAGCGGCGGGGCGGTCAGCGCAAGAGACGTGGAAACACTCGCACTTGAATAGCGGGCCCAGGTCGCCTGGTCCGGCCCTTGGCCGGTAATCATTTCTTCGCATTACCTGGCTTCGCCTTGCTTCCGCTCTTTGGACCGGGCTTGGCAGGCGTGACAGGCTTAACAGGCTTGGCTGGAGTGACAGGCTTGGGTGGAGTGACAGGCTTGGCGGGAGTTTCCGGCTTCTCTTCCTCGCTATCGTCGGACGCCTTGGGAATGTTCAGAATGACCGGGGCAAAGGCCAGATCGCAGGTACCCTTGGTTTCCTTGCAGAGAATCACCTGCTTCAGATCCTTGGTTTCGTCCTTTGGGGGGTTGGGCTTTCCTGGCTTCTTCTCCATCGCCCTGGCCGGCACTGCCGCTTGCGCCGGAATATCCAAAAGGGCAAAGCCGCTCTGCTTGTCGTGCAGGCACGCTGCGCACCCGGTTGGATATTGCAGCATGGCGCTATCCAGATTGGATCCGACCAATGCAAGGTGCAGACCTGGCGCGGTTGAAAGCGTTGTCGCTTTTGTCACCGTCACGGGGTCATTCCAGATGGAATAGCCCGCGTCGTAGAGGCTCCTGTCCCACAGGAGCCGCCGCAAGGTCACCTTGGCGCCGGCGGTGATGCTCGACGCCGGAACCAGAACCTGTATCTCGTGCGAGTCTATTGACTGTTTCAGGAAGGGCGCATCCGCAAGACCGTAGATGTGGTTTCCAACGGTTGCGATTAAAGGCGAAGGAGGCATGCAATTCGGCGGCGTGACCAGGCCAGGCATCGTTGCACAGGGTTCCTTCACGCCGCCTGGAGGGGTGTAGTGGATGGTCAGCTTGTCCTGCGAATCGGCGAAGGGCGTTACGTCTATCCGGTCGATGGTCAGGGGCGAACTCTCTTTGGTTACCGGCGCCACGATCTGGCTGGCAACGCCGTTCCTGTCGATTGCCCAGGCATCGCCGGCCGAAACCAGATCGGCCGCGGAAGCTGGAAAGGCCAGCTGATAATTGCCCTGACTGTCAGGCGCAGGCGAAAGTACGGCTTGCGCCACGGTTGCGCTGCCCACTCTCACGCTGGTTCCGGGAAGAAAGTTGCCTGTGGCGGTGACCCAGAGATTGCCGCCGCCGACGTTTTCAACCGCGAGGGTGCTGATCCTGGGCGTGGTATCGATGTTCGGAACCGAAAAACATGCGGAAGCAGGCGAATCGGGCGAGGAAGCAATGCTCCCGTTCTTGAAGGCGCTTTTCCACCCCGCTTCCACGCAGGCCCGCAGCACCTCCGGCCCACGTTCGTACCATGCGTCACCAGGGATGGAAAACTGCACAAAGTTTTGTTGCACGCCGGCGCGAACATACTTGCTGCCGAGAACGGGATAAACCTGCCACACAAACGAGGTGGGCAACGATGTCTTTCCTTTGCCATCTTCGCAATCGCCGTACGGAGTGCGCAGGGCCACGGTCTCCTGCTGCTGCACCATGTCGAACCGCTGATGGCGCCTCATGAACCCGCCGCCCACGTTGAAGACGCCTCCGATGACGCCGCCCAGGCTCACGGCTACGGAATGATCGACAATGCCCGCCACGTTGTAAGTGCGCTCCTGCGGCAACACGGTCATGATCGACACATCGTTGCCGGCGCGACAAAGCGTGACGTGGATTTCGGCCACGCTGTTGGCGCGGCTCTTTGCATTATTCGGGTCGGGCGGCGAAAAGGTGATGGGGAAACCGATGGTAATGACCCGCCGGGGCTTGTTGGTCTTGGCATCGATCTTGTCGTTGAGCGCGCCGTCGAGCACCAGCTCGAGATTGGTGATCTCGTAGGAAAGCTGCATCGACTCGTTCAACGTGTCCAGCGAGGATTGTCCAGTGCCGGGCATATTCAACGCTGAAGCAGTCGAGCTCGGAGCGGCGGTTGAGCCTGCCTGCACGGAGATTGCGGTCTGCTTGCTTTCTGCGCTCTGGATGTTGCCAATGTGGCCAATGAGCGTGGTTGAGTTTGTAACTTGAAGCCCCTGCAGGTGCTGCTTCAAGCTCTGAAGCTGCATCTGCAGATAGTAGGCGTCATACACCTTCGGAGGGCCAACCGTCAGTCCGTCCTTGGAGAGGGGGACCTCATTCTGGGCCAGAACCTGAGCGCCAGACAAAAGCAGCAAAGCAAACAGCGCAGATGGCTTCATTAGAACCTCAGAACAAAAAGAGCACAGCCGTCGGATCACTGTCTTTGGGTTGACTGACCAGAACTCCATGCACTTGAATGGGAAAGTTTTCCTTGTACTGGTACGACAATTGCTGTGCAGTCTGCGCGGCTTTGGTCAGGTCAAGGTTGCCTGAATAGGGGCTGTCTGACTGCAACATCGCCCAGATCGTCTTATCCCCATTCTGAAAATAGGCGTAGTTGCCGCGAAAGTGGATGGATCCGGAAAACTCGGCTGCCTCTGAAGGGGCAGTGGAACTTTGGGGCGTTGGCATCGCCTTTATCCTCACTTACGTTGATGAAGTTGGGCGTGGACGGGAGGAGCACAGTAACGGCTGAATAGCTGGTGCCCGCCATCGTACCGCGGCAGTTCTGGATATTGTTGCCTGGCGTGATGGGCGTCCTGCGCCGCCGGCAAAGAAAAGCTGGCCAGTCGGATTCCTCGGCCCATTGCGACAGCGACATTGACATGCCAGGATTGCAAACCTCTTCAATGCGACCGCATTGGACCCGGGATTACGATCTCGATGGAGCGAAGTGGGCGGGGAACCAGGGAAAGCAGGCCAGTCAGGTTACCTATGAAACTGTTATCTGCGAGAGTTACAAGGTAAGTGGAGAATGTCAAGTGCTATTTCCGGACTCTCGAGTCCATGCCCGCATGCACCTTCAGTTTCGTCCCGCATGAGCACTTTCCGCGCCGGCAGCTATCAGCAGCCAGGATGGGGGGAAGTCCCGAACGAGATTTGTTCAACAAGGCCTGTTCATCTCCGGCGCCATCCGCCTAGAATGATTCGGGCTTTCGCCAATGGGAGAATCTTGTGTTCAAAAGAACTCTTCATCTGCTTGTCTTCGCCGCCACCCTGCTGCCGGCCTCATGTGTCCTCAGCCAGAACGCTTCCGGCATCGTCGTCGAGCGCGGCGTGGCCATGAAGACCCGCGACGGCGTCACCCTGCGTGCTGACATCTACCGCCCGGCAGGCGAGGGCAAGTTCCCGGTCCTGCTGCAACGCTCCCCATACGACAAATCCAACGGCGCCGAGTTTGCGCGTCTGGCCGTCGAGCACGACTACATGGTGGTAGTGCAGGACGTGCGCGGCCGCTATACATCCGAAGGCGAGTGGTACCCCTTCAAGTACGAGACCCAGGACGGCTTCGACACCATCGAGTGGGCGGCCGCGCTGCCCAACTCGAACGGCAAAGTGGGCATGTTCGGCGGGTCGTATGTTGGAGCTACTCAGATGCTCGCCGCCATCGGACATCCGCCGCACCTGGCCGGAATCTGCCCCGTGGTGACGGCCAGCAACTACCACGAAAACTGGACCTACCAGGGCGGCGCGTTCGAGCAGTGGTTTGACGAGTCGTGGACCGCCGGTTTGGCCCAGGACACTATGGACCGCGCAGTCCGGCAGAATACCAACGCCATGGTCGGCAGCACCGTTCTGCCTCTGAAGCAATTTCCCATCTTCAATCTCCAGATCGGTCCCGGCTCGGTGAGCTTTACCCACAAGCTCGCGCCCTACTTCCTCGATTGGCTCGACCACCCCTCCTATGACGGCTACTGGAAGCAATGGTCCATCGAGGAGCAGTTCGCCAACATCCAGGTGCCCGCACTCACGGTCGCCGCCTGGTACGACATTTTTCAGGGCGGCTCATTGCGAAATTACTTAGGCATCAAGGCGCACGGCGGCTCGGAAGCGGCACGCGACGGCCAGAAGTTACTCGTCATCGTTGGCGGCCACGCCGGCAACGGCCGCAAGATTGGCGCCGTCGATTTTGGCCCCGCCGCCGAAGAGTGGGATGAAAACGCCGTCACATTGGAGTATTACGACTACCTGCTTCAGGGCAAGCAGAACCGCTGGGCCGGAAAGCCTGTCAGAATTTTCGTGATGGGCGCCAACCAGTGGCGCGACGAAGATTCGTGGCCATTGCAACGCGCCGTCGAGACCCGCTTCTTTTTGCACTCGGCAGGCACGGCTAACTCCGCTTCAGGAGATGGGTCGCTTTCCGCCGCGGCCGCCCGCACCGAGCAGCCGGACAAATTCATCTACGATCCTGCCAATCCCGTGCCGACGGTAGGCGGGCCTCTCTGCTGCGACGGCATACATCTTCCGGCCGGACCCCGCGATCAGCAGGAGGTGGAAGTCCGCCCCGATGTGCTGGTCTACTCCACTGAGCCTCTCGACGAAGATGTTGAAGTTACCGGCCCGGTAACTCTGGACTTATATGCCAAATCATCGGCCGTGGACACGGACTTTACCGCCAAGCTGGTTGACGTGGCGCCGAACGGGTTTGCACAAAACCTGACTGAAGGCATTTTGCGCGCCCGTTACCGCGAGTCAACCAGCGTCACCAAGCCCCTTGTGCCCGGAACCATCTATCACCTCACCATCGATCTCTGGTCCACGAGCAACGTTTTCCTGAAGGGCCACAAGATCAGGGTCGAGGTATCAAGCAGTAACTTCCCGCGCTTCGATCGCAACCTGAACACCGGCAAGGACGCGGCCACAGACTCGGTCTTCGTGAAGGCCACCAACACCATCTACCACGATACCGCCCATCCCAGCGCGCTTATACTGCCGGTGGTGCCGCGGTAAGGGTCAGGCTGGAGGGTGATGCCAGGAATTTCTACGTTAGAACTCTAGCTCACCGGCTGACCCGCCGACTTGCAGACAGCCACCAGCTCCTTCGCCGCCTGCCGTCCCAGCCGGATGCAATCGGGAATGCCGATGCCGTCGTAGGCGTTGCCGGCCAGCTTCAGTCCGGGCAGCCCGGCCACGCGCTCCGCGATGCGCTGCTTCCGCTCCTGGTGGCCAACCGCGTATTGGGCCATGGCCCACCGCCAGCGCGAAACCTGCGTGTACTCTGGTTCGGCATCCTGGGGAAGGACCTCTTCGCCGAGTATATCTGTGAGCTCACGGCGAACCGTGGCTACCAGGGCCGTGTCGGATTCGGTGAGTAGGGCCTCATTCTTGGTCCCGCCCAGAAAAGCCCGCAACACCGCCTTTCCCGGCGGCGTTCGCCCAAGAAATTTGCGATGCACAAAGGTGCAGGCCAGCATGCAGCGGTGCTCGCTGGCCGGAACCAGGAAGCCGAATCCATCGGGCAGTTGTCCCAGTTGCGCTTCGTCATATACCAGGTTGATGGTGATCGACGAGGAGTATGGAATGGCGCCCAGTTCCTCGGCGAGTTTCAAGTCCACGCGCCCCAGAAGCACACTGGCGGCCCATGCAGGCGCGGCCAGAATCACCGCATCATAGAAGTGGGACTCGCTGTCCGCCTGAACCATCCAGCCGTCTGTCACTTTTTCCAAGGCGCTGACCGGGGTGGCGAGGCGCACCGATTCCGGATCGAGACGGGCTTCAAGAGCGTCAACAAACTGCTGCATTCCGCCGCGCATGGATGTAAAGATCGTTCTCGCAGGCTTTCCGTTGGAGGTCGCATTGCCGTTGGACCGCCCTTTGCTCATCGCCTTCCGCATCTTGCGGTGAGCCGCCAGCATGCCGCGGGTCAGCGAGCCGTACTCGCTCTCCATTTCAACCAGCTTGGGCAGCACGGTGCGGGCGCTCAGTTGGGACGCATCGCCACCGTAGATGCCGCTCAACAGCGGGTCAGCCAGCCGGTCCACCGCTTCGGCGCCAAAGTGCCGCTCCACGAGGGTTGATACCGCTTCGTCCTTGTCGCTCGGCCGCGGCGGATGCAGAAGTTCCAGCCCCATGCGAATCTTGGTTGCCAGGCTGAACAGTCGTGTCAACGCCGTGGGAATCAGCTTGGTGGGAATGAGGAACATCAGCCCGTCAGGCAGCGCCACCAGCCGGTTGTGCACCAATATGTATGTCTTGCGGGCCGCATCGTTCGAAGGAGTGAGTTGGTCGCCGAGTCCCAGTTCGCGGCAGAGTTCGGCCGCCGCTGGCTTCTCCGTCAGGAACGAGTCAGGCCCGCGCTCCAGCACCGCGCCACCGACGATCTCCGAGGCCAGCGAACCACCAAGCCTCCCACGCGCTTCAAAGAGTGTGTATTCGACCCGCGCTCCTGCCGCGCGCGCCTGCTCCAGCTCAAAGGCAGCTGCCAGTCCTGCAATGCCCCCGCCGATGATCGCCGTTCTCATGGTTTCTGGTCCCACCCCATCTTAGTGCAGTCACTGGCTCAGCGTCCTCGCGTGGAAAGCCTCTCCCGCATCGCAGCAAGAGAACTTGCATGAATGGGTTTGATTCACGCCAGCGCCCGTGGGGTTGGCGCCTTTCCAAGTCACCATGGACGCTGGACTGATGGTTGGGCAGCTCTGTTGAGGAGCCGCGCATGGAGGAGCGCCGGCTTACAGCGAAATCAGCGTGGCCGACTGTTCCGGCTGGCAAATTGCCGCGGGCTCGTTCTCCGCGCGCGGAACCCAGTTCCTGGGCTGATAGATGCAGCACGGCTCCTGGGCCAGCTGGTTGCCAGTGACGGCATAGGCCCGGGCACGTGAGCCGCCGCAGATCTCCTTGTACTCGCATGCGCCGCACTTGCCTTCTAGCTTGCTGGTGTCGCGCAACGACTTGAAGATGGGCGACTCGCGGTAGATCTCGGCCAGAGGGGTCTGGCGGATGTTGCCGGCATGGATGGGCAGGAATCCGCTGGGATAGACGTTGCCCACATGGGAGATGAACATGAATCCCTTGCCGTCGTTGACGCGGCGGGTGGCCCAGCTTGCGGTGCGGGTTTTGGCGTCGCTGGTGGGCGCGCCGGGCTCGTACTTTTGTGCCGTTCCGGCTCCCGGATGCCCGTGGCCGTGGCTCATCTTGCGCTCTTCAAGGTTGTGCTGCAAAAGATAGCGCCGGTAATGCATCGCTTCGGTGGTCTTGATCTGGAAGTTGACCCGGTGCGAGAGCTCGTAGATCTTGCCGAAGACCTGCTCGAACTCTTCACCCGATAGCAGGTCGCCCAACTGGCCCCTGCCCACCGGAACCAGGAAGAAGACGTTCCACATGACGATGGCCATCTTTTCGAACAAGGCACAGAGGTTGTCCAGATCGTTAGCGTTGTGGCGGCTGATGGTGGAGTGCACCTGGATGGGAATGCCAGCCTCGTTGGCCCACTCGATAGCCTGGATGGTTCGCGCCCACGCGCCGGGAAGGCCGCGGAAGTTGTCGTGAATCTCAGGCGTCGAGCCGTCCAGCGAAATGCCCAACCGCACCAAGCCGGCTTCCTTGAGCTTGAAGATGGCCTCACGCGTCAAAAGCGGTGTGGCGCTTGGGGTGAGCGCAACCTGCACGCCCTTGTCCGCGGCGTACCGGATCAACTCATAAACGTCCTTGCGCTTCATTGGATCGCCGCCGGTAAAGACGAAGATGGGCACGCCCATCTCGGCAATCTGGTCGATAACCGCCTTGCCTTCGGCATTGGTCAGCTCGTCCGGGTGCGGAATCGGCTGGGCGGCGGCGCGGCAATGCTTGCACGCCAGGTCGCAGGACTGGGTAATCTCCCAGATTGCAAGGAAAGGGGTTTCGTCAAAGTTCAACCCGCCACGGGCGGGGATATTGTGCATTGGTTGCATAAGGATAACCTCCAACAGAATCGCAGAGAGCCGCACGGAAAGAAAGTCTTGCGGCGGGGGATCGCCACGATTCCTTTAGAGAAGACCATCCAGGGTGCGCTGTGGGATGTGATTCAGATCACTTAATCTTCATTGGTCGCCCCAAAACTGTCTCTTTGTATACACACTTTCGTTACTGGACAGGTTCCCGAATTAGGAACAAAATGCATTCTCTGGCGAGAGAGTTTACCGGATTCAAACCTTCCCGGGGGTACAGTGAGGTTATCGGCGCGTCGGACGCCGGTTGATCGCCTTTGCCGAGTGATATCAATCACTTTGCGCTGTGCCAGCGGGCACCGCAATCCGATATTGACTGTGCCACCGTATGGCCGCACCTCAGGAGGTTCCCATGGCCGCCAAGATGAAGCCTGGCTGGAGCAAACCCTCCACCATCCTCTTTGCCTCCGAGATCCCCGCCAATGAAAAGGCCTTTGCCTTCGCGTTTGCCCTGGCCAAGGAGTTTGGCGCGGACCTCATTCTCTTTCACGCTTATGACACGCTGGTCGTGGCCGCATCGGAGACCTCGGGCATCAGGTACTACGACTACGCTGCCGCCGCCCGGACCGAGATACAGCATCTGGAGCCCTTGGCCAAACGCGTGCGCGATGCCGGCATCCAGTGCGAAATCATAGTGCGGCCTGGGCTGGCCGCGGACCAGATTCTCTCCTTCTCGCGCGAGCGGGAAATTGACCGCATCGTGATGGGAACTCATTCTCCTGGGCCCATCGGAAAGCTGCTGGTGGGTTCCGTGGCCGAGGCCGTGCTGCGCACCGCCAAGGTTCCGGTCTACATTATCGGGCCGGACGTGGTGGATGGCGCCTACCGGAACTTTGCCACGCGCACCATCCTTTGCGCCGTGAGCTTGATCGAGAGGAGCTATGTTGTTGCCGCTTTTGCGGCGGAACTGGCCGTCCAGCACAATGCGCGCCTGATTCTCCAGCATGTCATCCGTCCCCAGGAGCGCGCTGAGGTTCTTGCCGGCCGTAGTATCGATCAAATCGAGGCCGACCTGCGGGCGATGGTTCCAGGCCATATTGGAAAGAAGATTACCGTGCAATCGATCGTCGTCCCGGGCGACCCCACCGAGGAGTTGCTCTACCAGGGGAGGGCGCAGCAGGCCGACCTCATAGTTCTGGGCGCGCATGGCGCGTCGGCGTTTGCTGCGATTACCCGCCACGGCGTGGTGTACAAAGTACTGGCCCACTCACACTGCCCGGTCATCACGCTTTCGCCTGTTGTGCTGGCGGAGTCCGGCGTCACGGTTGAGAAGCGCCATCAGGGCGAGGCATACATGGCAGGCGTGATTTAAGCCGTTGATTGCGGGGGTGGACTTCCTCTAAGGAACGATTCATCCTCGCAGTTCCGGACCGCAGCGATGGTCTGTCCCATCGTGTGCAGGGCACTGGTGTATGTGTGCCGTAAAGAGCGCCCGCAGATTTGGCCGAATCATTGGCGTACAGGTTACCCTGAGAAACCCGTAGGCCTGGCAGTGCCGTGCAATCGACGCTGCTTTGGAATGGATTGCGTGTGTTCCCCTTGCGACAGACAGACTTAACAGCGCACGCATACGGTAAAGAAGTACCTATACCGGAACCAGAGTCGATATATCCCGAAAGCACAATTTTCAAGTCGGCACGACCATCAGGGAGTGACGATCTTGCACAAAACCAAACAGGACGCAGTTACTCTGGTTCCGGTCGAAATTACGGAAGGAAGACATATGAATAGACAAACATCTGATGCTTCGTCCCGAAACGTGCACGAGCACTTCGGCCGCTTCGCCGCAGTGGCCAGCGGTTGGCTGGGGTCAACGTGGGCATTTGCGGGTGCGGGCCTGGTGGTTGCGGTGTGGGCCGCTACGGGACCGATATTTCATTTCTCGCCAACTTGGGCACAGGCCATCAACACCGGAACGGGCATTGCGACATTCCTGGTGGTGTTCCTGATTCAAAACACGCAGAATCGCGATGCACGCGCCATCAACCTGAAGCTCAATGAGTTGATCAGGGCCATGGACAAGGCCCGCAATCAAATGATCGATATCGAGAGATTGAGCGATCTGGAACTGGATGAAATGCAGGCCACATACGAAAAAATCAAGACAAGCTGGACAGAGCGGCAGGCGCGAACCGCCGCAAGCACGGCGGAGAAATAACTCGAGGAGAACGGCGCCGTGACGGTCGCTGGCAAAGCCATCTCTCTCTTGTGTTCCCTTTGATACTGCGAACCGGTCCGGACTCATGAACTACTGAACATTGGAGACTCATCGGAGCGCCGCTCCTGGCGCTGCCCTTCGCGTTGACTCTCCATTCGATGAGGATTCGCAATTTGACGGCCCCAGGCGGAATCAAAAACAAACCATACACTTGCACAGCCCGCCGGTGCTCAACACAAGCTTCGGGTTTTCAATCCACGGAGGTGGAAAAATGGACAAAGACAGAGTGAAAGGCACGGTTGACGAAGTGGTGGGAAGCACCAAGAGCAAGGTCGGGAATCTGACCGGCGACAAGCGTACTGAAATTGAAGGCGCCGCTCAACAGATCAAGGGCAAGGTCGAGAATGCCGTCGGCAAGCTGAAGGATGCGGGCCGCGGCGTCCGGGATGATGTTGTTGCGTCGAAACGTGGCGGATAGGGAGACCGAACGCAAAAAGCGCGAAGCCGTGCTCGCCCGGAATCACGTCGTGCTGTAGTCCAAACAGGAGTCAAACCGGCGGGAGGCACCGTCCGAGATTCATCAAGCGCTGCCGAGGCGCCGCAGTGAGGGCGCAACGCAACGTCCATTCGGGGCCAACCGCCGGCTATAGCGGAACCAGAGTCGATGTATCCCGAAACCACATTACTCAAGTAGACGCGACCATCAGGCCCCGGGGTCCCCAGCGACAGGTCCTCGTCGTTGGGGTGGAGCGAGCGGCGATCTCGCACCAATCTCAACAGGACACAGTTACTCTGGTTCCGCTCTAACGCCGCACACGGGAGCAAGCATGAAGACCGCTGGAATTCTCCTGGTCATTGCCGGGATCGTTGCCCTTTTCTACGGAGGGTTCTCCAACACAAGCCGCAAAGATGTGCCGGATATGGGACTGATCCTTGTCGACGATACGCAACAGCAACCGGTTGTGATTCCCCCAATTCTGTGCCTCACGGCGATTGTAATGGGCGGGGCCTTCGTCTATTTCCGGATCAAGCAAGGTCGATGACACACTTCTGCTGATGGCTGAATCATGGAGCCGCGGCCGGAAGCACTCTTCTTAAGTGACAGATGCATGAATACTGGCAGTTCCCGGGCCTGCCAGTTTCAGATGCAATGGAATCTCTCGCCTCTTCCGGGTATACTGTCCGCAAGGCAGTGCACGTTGAGCTGCGCCGCCCCCAAGTGAGGTGCGTCTTCCGCACGGACTCCGGTTCGCTGACGTTCGACGTTCCACCATCTGAGACTTCCCGCTGGCGCGCTGTCGCCCGCGTCCTCCGAAGTCCCATGGACGCGGTAGGTTGTGCCCTCCTCCCCGGTTTCTGCTCCCTCTGCGGCTCCCCTCTGCCGCATCTTTCCTCTGTGCCCATTTGCTCAGTTTGCTGGACGGAGTTTCCCATCCTCGGCGGCCCCGCGTGTTCGCGCTGCGGCGACACGCTTGGTGCGTCCGAGGTGGATTCGATCACCGGACACTGCCGCGCATGCCGAACTGTGCCACCTCCCTTTGTGCGGGCCGTGGCTTATGGGCTCTACCAGGACCGCATGAAGGCTGCGATTCACGCGCTGAAATACGACCGGTTGCATCCGGCGGCCCGCGGGCTCGGGCGCAGATCGGAAGAGCACACGTCTGAACTCCAGTCACGCCAGTATCTCGTAT
>OCZT010000804.1_pt1 | contig 31835 bp, 28 predicted proteins | sample 1539031 | NCBI WGS metagenome assembly OCZT01 (sample SAMEA3539308, study PRJEB22396) | soil metagenome | biome: tundra; feature: field; material: soil | place: USA | collected 2010-05 | depth 0.15 m | reverse complement strand
TGCAACAACCTCATTCTGGCACAACTGATGCCGTAGGGGGCCGTCCACCCCATCACGCCGCGGCCTCTCTTTGGGGCACCGCGGGTCGACGTCTTTCGCAAAAAATCAAGGCCGGTGGTTATGGGTCCCCTGCTTTCGCAGGGACGACGAAAGATACGTTGATCGAACGCGAAATCCGGCACCTACAGCGCAGCTAGCACCGCTCTGGCGATATCCGCGGTGCCGTTGCTGCCGCCGAATTCCATCGGCCTGATGCCGTCGGCATAGACCTTGTCGACGGCGCGCTCGATGCGCTCGCCGGCCTCGGCCGCGCCCTCGAGGCCATGCTTGTCGGCCAGCCAGTCCAGCATCATCGCGGTGGAGAGAATCATCCCGGTCGGATTGGCCTTGCCCTGCCCCGTGATGTCAGGCGCGGTGCCGTGGCACGGCTGGAACACCGCGTGGCCGTCGCCGATATCGGCCGAGGGCGCCATGCCCATGCCGCCGATCAGGCCGGCGGTCATGTCGGAGAGAATGTCGCCGAACATGTTCTCCATCACCATGACGTCGAAATCCCAGGGACGCTTGACCAAGAGCGCCGAGCAGGCGTCGACATAGAGCCGGTCGGCCGTGACCTCAGGATGCCGTTTCGCCGCCTCGTCGAACATCTCGCGAAAGAACGCGAACGCCTTGAATACGTTGGCCTTGTCGACGCAGGTAAGCTGACCCGGCCGGCCGCGCGCCTTGCGCCGCTCCGCCAGCCGGAAGGAAAACTCGAACAGCCGCTCCGAGGTCTTTCGCGTGATGACCAATGTCTCGCGCGCCTCGGTATCGGTGACGACGCCCTTCCCCATCGACGCGAACAGGCCTTCGGTGGATTCCCTGACGACGATCAGATCGATGCCGCGCTCCGCCGCGCCGACGATCGGGCTCGGCACGCCGGGAATAAGCCGCGCCGGGCGCACGCCGGCATAGAGGTCGAAGTGAAGGCGCAGCTCCACCTGCGGCATGATTTCGGTATTGTCGGGATAGCGCACCGACGGCAATCCGCAGGCGCCGAGCAGGATCGCATCGGCTTCTTCGCACAGCCGAATTGTGCTCTCCGGCATCGACTTGCCGGTCGCGAGATAATTGTTCGCGCCGGCCGGCGCCTCGGTGAAGCGAAACTTCAAGTCCGACGTCACTTCGATCTGACGTAAAACCTCAAGCGCCGGAGCCATCACTTCAGGACCGATGCCGTCGCCGGCGAGCACGGCGACATGAAGCACGTTATTGGACATGGAGTTTCCTTAGACTATTTAGGTACTTGGCGCCAGAATTGAACCTACGGCGTGAGCACCGCGCGCCCGACCAGCCTGCCCTTCTGCAGGTCGATCAGCGCCTCATTGGCCTTCGCCAGCGGCATCGGCGTCACCGGAATCGGCGGGATCTTTTTGCTGCGTACGAGATCGAGCAGCTCCTGCGTCTCCCTGAGATTGCCGACATAGCTGCCCTGGATCGTGATGGCCTTGATCGGAATCAACGGCAGCGCCCATGGCGCGCCGCCGCCGAACAGGCCGACGATCACCAGCTTGCCTCCCTTGGTCAGGCAGTCGAAGCCGAGTTGCGTGGTCTTGGCATTGCCGACCAGATCGATCACCGCGCGGATCGGCCCGCCGGCTTTTTTGGCAAGTTGCTCCAGCGCGTCGGGTGCCGCGCCGTCGACGGTCGCAAGCGCGCCGGCTTTCTCGGCAGCCTCACGCTTGCGCGCGTCGATATCGACGACGATGGCGCCCTTGCCGCCCATCGCCTTCAACAGCGACAGCGCCATCAGGCCGAGACCGCCGGCGCCGAAGATAACGATGGGCGTATTGAAATCAGCCGCGACCTTCTTCAGGGCGCTGTAGGTGGTGACGCCGGAGCAGGCATAGGGCGCCGCGGTCACGGGATCGAGCCCCTTCAAATCGAGCAGATACTTCGGATGCGGCACCGTCATGTGGTCGGCATAGCCGCCGTCGCAGTAGACGCCGAGCGAATTGGGTTTCAGGCACATATTTTCTTCGCCGGCGAGACAGGCCTCGCATTTGCCGCAGCCAAGCCAGGGATAGACCAGCGCGATGTCGCCGACCTTCAGATCGCCCTTGTAGTCAGCCTTGGCGTCAGGCCCGAACGCCAGCACCTCGCCGACCGTCTCATGCCCCATGGTTCGCGGCAGCGACACGCCGCGATCCCTCAGCGAGAGCGGCTTTCGTCCATGGCCGAGATCGTAGCCGCCTTCCCAGATATGCAGATCGCTGTGGCAGACACCGGCCGCCTTCACCTTGATCAGGACCTGGGTTCCCGACGGTTGCGGCGTCGGCTGATCCACCTCTTTCAATGGGGCATTGAAATCGGTGACCTGGAAGCTCTTCATCGCTTCTCTCCCTTCTTGCTCTTGCCGAACCTTGCCACGCAGTTGCCTGCAGTTGCTAGATATTTATCCGGTCGCGATCAATGGATGATGGCAAGCGACGAACTGGTCCGGCGCGACCGGGCGAAGCTCCGGCACTTCGTCGATACATCGCTGGTCTGCTCTGGGGCAGCGGGTGCGAAAACGGCAGCCCGAGGGCGGCGACATCGGCGATGGCGGCTCGCCGACCGGTACGCTTTCGGCGGGCCGCACGTCCGGGTCGGGCACCGGGATCGCCTCGATCAGCAGCGCGGTATAAGGATGCGCGGGTCTCGCGAACAGTTGCTCGGACGGGCCGACCTCGCACAGCCTGCCGAGATACATCACCGCCACCCGGTCGCTCACCGCTTTGACGACGGCGAGATCGTGGGCGATGAACAGCAGCGTCAATCCAAAGCGCGCCTTCATGTCTTCCAGCAGATTGAGGATTTGAGCGCGAATGGAAACGTCGAGCGCCGAAACCGGTTCGTCGCAGATGATAAACTCCGGGTTGAGGACGAGCGCGCGCGCAATGCAGATGCGCTGGCATTGTCCGCCGGAAAACTCGTGCGGCAGGCGTCCGGTCACAAGACCGGGGTCGAGTCCGACAGCGCTGAGTACCTCGCAGACGAGTTCCTGCCGTTTCCTGGGATCCTTGACGCCGGCGATCACCAGCGGCTCTGCAATGATTTCGCCGATCCGCCGCCTCGGGTTCAAGGAGGCAATGGGATCCTGGAAGATCAGCTGCACGCGTCGGCGCATCCGCCGCAAGGTATCGCCATGCATCGCCGTGAGGTCCTGGCCGTCGAACAGTACCCGGCCCGAGACAGGCCGGCGCAACTGCAGCACCGCACGGCCCAGCGTGGACTTGCCGCAGCCGGACTCGCCGACCAGACCGAGGGTCTCGCCGCGGGCAACTTGCAGGCTTACGTCGGACACCGCGTGGACCGTCTTGCCACCGACGGCATATTCAACGACCAGGTGTTCCACCCTGAGAAGGGGATCGCGCGAACTGGATGGCCGGGTGTCCTGCATCATGCGCAGACGCCGGCTGCGGCGTGGATCGGATGAAAGCAGGCATACTGGTGACCCGGCGATTCTGCATCGGCGAGCACGGGCTTCTCCCGATAGCATCGGCCGGCCGCATAGCGGCAGCGCGGCGAAAACGAGCATCCCTGAATTGGCCGGGTCGGATCGGGCGGGCGTCCCGAGATCGCCGGCAATGGCGTGTGCGGAGCGGCATCGATCTTCGGTATCGCCGCGAGCAGCGCCTCGGTGTAGGGCATGCGCATCTTCTTGAACAGCTCCGGCGTCGGCGCGCGTTCCACCACGCGACCGGCGTACATCACCGCCACTTCGTCGGTTCGGCCGGCGACCACCCCGAGATCATGGGTGATAAGGATCATCGCCATATGCCGGCGGCGCTGTTCGCGCGCCAGCAAATCGAGAATTTGCGCCTGAATTGTCACGTCAAGCGCCGTGGTCGGCTCATCGGCGATCAGCAGTTTCGGCTCGCACGACAGCGCAATCGCGATCGCAACCCGCTGCCGCATGCCTCCGGAAAGTTGATGCGGATATTGCGTCAATCTTTGCTCCGGAGCGGGAATGCCGACCGCCGCAAGCAACTCCGCGCTGCGCCTTTTCGCCGCCGCGCCGTCGAGTTCAAGATGCTCCTGCAGCGTTTCGATAAGCTGGGTGCCGATGGTCAACACGGGATTGAGCGAGGTCATCGGATCCTGGAACACGACCGCGAGCGACCGACCGCGAAGCTTGCGCAGACGTTCGGGCCGAAGGCGCAGCAGATCCTGCCCGTCAAACATCACGCGGCCGGAAAGTTTGGCTTTCTTCGGCAACAGTTGCAGTATCGCGCGCGACAGCATGGTCTTGCCGCAACCGGATTCGCCGACGATACCGAGCGTTCGACCGGCGCCGATCGTCAGGTCGACGTGATCCACCGCGCGAAGATTGCCGCGCGGCGTCGGCAGATCGACCGTCACGCCCTCGACAGAAAGCAATGCAGGTTCAGTCACAGCGCGCCCTGACGCGGATCGGTGAGGGCCCTCAGCGTGTCGCCAACCAGATTGAAGGAAAGTACGGTCAGAAACATCGTGACCGCGGGAATGAAGGCCAGCCTCGGCGCTATCTCCAGGCTCTCGCGTCCCTCTCCGATCATGCTGCCCCAGCTTGATATCGGAGGCGGGACTCCCAGACCCAGGAAGGACAAGGCCCCCTCGACGACGATCGTGACGGCAACACCCAGCAGGAAGAAGGCGAGCAGCGGCAGAAAGACATTGGGCAACAGCTCGCGCAGCAGGATGCGCGCATGCGTCGCGCCCAGTGCCTGCGCGGCGATCACGAATTCGCGTCGCGCCAGCGTGAGGGTGGCAGCCCGTGCGACGCGCATGAAGGCGGGAATGCCGAGCACGCCGAGAATGCAGGTGAGATTCAGCAGGGATTGTCCGAGATAGGCGGTCACCGCCAACGCCAATATCAGCGGCGGAAAGGCGAGCAGCACGTCCATGCTGCCGACCACCAGCGTTTCGAAGCGGCCGCGAAAATAGCCCGCCAGCATTCCAAGGGCGCCGCCGATCGTGATCCCGATGATCGGCGCACAAAGGCCCACCGTGAGCGATATCCGGGCGCCATAAACCAGCCGGGCCAATTCGTCCCGCCCCAGACCGTCGGTGCCGAGCCAGTGCAGCGCCGACATCGGCGCCCGGCGCTCCAGCATGTCCATGTCGGTCGGACTTGGCAGCGGCAACAGGCCGGCAAATGCGGCGGCGGCAAAAATGAAACTCATCCAGACGATCGCCGCCCAGAACAGCGGCCCCAGCCGGCGCGTCCGCCTGATCGGACTGACGGCTACATCGCCGTCGATGCTGAGCTCAAGCGTGGCCATGACGAATCCTGGGATCGAGGACGGCATAGAGCAAGTCGACAATGAAGTTCATCAGCACGAAACCGCCGGCGACGAACAACACCACGCCCTGCAGAATGATCAGATCGCGCGTGTAGATCGCACCGACAAGCAGCCGGCCGATCCCCGGCAGGGCGAAAATCGTCTCGACGATCAGGGCTCCGCCGATCAGACGGCCGATGTTGATACCGGTGATCGTGATCAGGGTCAGCGACGACGGCTTCAAGGCATGCACGAAGAGGATGCGTGACGACTTCAATCCCTTGGCCTTGGCCAATGCGATGAAGTCTTCCTGCAGGGTCGCGATCATGTCGGAACGAAGCACGCGCATGATTCCCGGCCATTCAGCCAGCGCCAGCGTCAGCGCGGGCAGCACGAGGAAGCGCAGATTTCCGACGGGATCTTCCTCGAACGGTATGTAGCCGGTCGCCGGCAACCATCGAAACTCCACCGCAAACAGGTAAATCAGCAGGATTGCCGACAAGAATGTCGGCACAGAGAGCATGCCGAAGGCGCTGCCGGTCATAAAGCGATCGAAAGCGCTGCCGCTGCGTACCGCGCAGGCGATGGCAAGCGGAACGCCGATGGCAAGGCCAATGATCTCGGCCATCAACATCAGCTCAACCGATACCGGCAACCGTTCGCTTACCGCCTGCAATACGGTCTGTCCGGTACGGAACGATCTGCCGAAATCGCCCGCCAGCACGTGACCCAGCCAGCTGACGTAGCGCCACCAGATCGGCTGATCGAGCCCCATGTCATGACGCAATGCCGCCACTTTCTCCGGCGTCGCCTGATCGCCCAGGATCACGTAAGCGAGATCGCCCGGCAGCAGCGAAGCGATGAGGAATGTCAGCAGCGATACGGCGACCAGAACCGGCACCAGATACAGGAGCCTCCGAGCGACAAAGCCCAGCATACGAGGCTATTCCATCCAGACGTTGGATACGTCGATCACCCCGCCATAGATCTTGGGAAGGCCTTTCAGTTTGGCGCTTGAGATCGCGTAGTAGGTATTCTGGAAGGTCCAGAACCAGATCGCCTCCTTGTTGATGAGCCGGCTGATCGCGCAATAGTCGTCGATACGCTTTCCGACATCGGCGGTTGTCCGCGCATGTTCAAGCAGCTTGTCGAGTTCGGGATTGGAATAATTGGCGAGAGCGACCGGACTTCCGGTGTGGAAATTCGCGTACATCTGCGGGTCGGGATCGGCGAGATCGACGATCCGCCACGGCGTCAGCTGAAACTGACGCATGAAGGCGCGCGGCACGATGGTGGCCTGATCGACCTGCTCGATCTCCATATTGGCGCCGACCTGCTTCCAGAACTGCTGCAGGACCTGACCGATAGTGCGCCCGCGCGGCGTCGCGGTGACGAGCATCTTGAAATCCACCGGCTTGCCGTAGTCCTTGATCAGCGCCTTGGCCTTTTCAACATCGTTGGGAAGCGCGCCGTCGTCCTTGCACTTGACCCAGGAACCATCGCCATAGGGATTGCTGGCCGTCCGGCTCAAACCGTTGGTAATCGCCTGCGACATCTTGTTGCGATCGATCGCCATCACCAATGCCTGGCGCACGCGCACATCGTCGAACGGCGCGACCTTGGTGTTGAAGGCGTAGACCGCGGCGCCGGACCCGGCATAGGTGTGGACGGTCATCTTCGGATCTTTTTGGGCTTTCTGAATATTGTCCGCATCGTACTCATCGTCCCAGACAAGATCCGCCTCGCCGGATTGCAGGCTGGCGAAGCGCGACTGCGCATCCGGCAGCGGTTTCAGAACGATCCGGTCAAGGTAAGGATGACCCTTGTTCCAGTAGTCCGGATTCCTTTCGAGAACCATGCGGTCGCCCGCGGTCCATGACTTCAGGATGTACGGTCCGGTGCCGACGGGATTGCGGTTGTAGTCGTCGCCCTTGGTCTTCCATGCCGTCGGCGACTGCATGACAAAGTTCGAGCTTTGCAGGGTCAGGACTGCCGGCAGGTTCACCGAGGGATCGGTGAGATTATAGACCAGCGTCAGTTCGTCCGGCGCCTGCACGTCGTGAATGGAGGCGATGTAGAAGGCACAGCGGCATTTGTTGGCCGGGTCCTTCTGCCGGTCGAAATTGGCTTTCGCCGCTTCGGCATTGAATGGCGTGCCGTCCTGAAATTTGACGCCGGGACGCAGCTTGAAGGTCCAGGTCTTGAAATCATCCGAATGCGTCCAGGACAGCGCGAGCTTCGGCTGCACCTCGCCCTTGTCGTCGAGAGTGGTGAGCGTATCGAAAATCGCCGCGGCCGCCGTTTCCGCCGAGGTGTCGAAGACGCCGACCTTCAGCGGATCGAAACCTGGAATATCGAGCTCAAGGCCGACGGTGATGCTGCCGCCCTGCTTTTGGGCGTTGGCGGGGCCCGCCAACAAAGCAACGCCAAATGCCGTACTAAGGAATATCCGCGCAAGCTTGCGCGAGCGGAATGCCGCGGTCATGTAATCTCCTCCCAGATGGGTCCGTCCGTTATTCCGGATCGTTGATGATCGTCAGTTAGATTGGCTGGAATCGCAGGCTCCGGCAAGGCCGCAGGTGCGTGCCGGATGAAAAGCCGCAGGTGGCGTGTTGTCATCGAAGCGCTCTTGCCGTCAGCGCAGCTCCGCCATCAGCGATTTCCCCGAGAAGGCCGCGATTTCATCTTCCGAAAGACCGGTCTCCCTGAGGAACGCAACGGTATGCTCGCCCAAGGTCGCCATCCGCTTTCCCGCGGAGACATTGGTTCCGGACATGCGGAACGGCAGGTTCAGGACCTTGAACGTGCCGCCGCCATCCTCCACGTCGGTCAGTGCGCCGCGATGGGTGATTTGCGGATCGCGCAAGGCTTCGGCAACCGTGCGATAGGCCGAACAGGGAACGCCGTGGCCATTCAACGCCGTGAGGCACTTTCCGGTCGTGAGCGTGCGCGACCACGCCTCGACTCCGTTCATCAAGTCCGCCCAGTTGTCGCGGCGGTCGGAATATTTCGCAAAGCGCGGATCAGCAATCCACTCCGGATGACCGATGACTTTGATCAGGCTCTGGAACGTTTTCTCGCTTGCGATGGCTAGCATCACGTACCCATCCGCCGTTTCGACGGGCCCGAACATCGGCCGCTGGGATTGCTTCACCTCAAATTGCGACCACTGCAATTCATTCAAGGTCAGGCTGAGCATCGATTCCAGCATCGAGACGTCGATGTGCTGACCTCTCTGACTGCCGTGACGCTGATACAACGCCGCCGAGATCGCTCCGAACGCATAGACGCCGGTGAGTACATCGGCGTGATAAATTCCGCAGTAATCCGGCCGCACTCGGCCAGGCTGATATGACAGGTGAGCCATATCGTAACCCGAGGCCGCATGGATGACGGGCGCGTAGGCCGGCAGTTCTGCCGATGGTCCGGTCTGACCGTATCCGGAGATCGAACAATAGATCAGTTTCGGATTGAGCTTTTGCAGCGAGCCGTAGTCCAGCTCCAATCTTCGCATCACCCCCGGGCGAAAATTTTCGACGAGGATATCCGCGCTCACGACAAGCCGGCGGATAATTTCGATCGCGTCAGGCGATTTCAGATCGAGAACGATACTTTTCTTGCCGACATTGAGTTGGCCGAAGACGGTGCTGAAATTATTCCGAAGCGGCGGACGGGTTCGCATCGTCTCCCCTTCGAGCGACTCTATCTTGATGACCTCCGCTCCCATGTCGGCCAGCATCCGTGTGCAATGCGGACCGGCAATCGTGGTTGAAAAATCAAGCACGCGAAGGCCCTGAAAGCTCTTTGTCGCAATCCCCTCATCGTTGCCCGCTATCGTCATTCCGAAAACTCCTCCGGCCTGCGTACCTTCGGCCGCGGCGTGACCCTAAATTGCGCTGCTGCGCCGGGGAAGCGATTCTCCGGCACCCGGCACTTAAACCGTCGACGGCCCCCTGCCCGGCCCCGCATTTCAACCCAAGATAAACTGGAACCATTCTTGCATAAATCTCGTTGAGCGCGGCTAAGAGGGCGTTTCTTGAGAGTTTTGTTTGTCACCACTGAAATGGATGATTTTGTCCGGGTGGGCGGCCTCGCGGCCGTCTCAGCGGCCCTTCCCCGGGCACTGCGGCTTTGGAGCGACGTCAGAATCCTGCTGCCGGGATATCGCGACGTTGTCGAACAATTCACGCATATTCAAATCGTTGGCCAGTGCGCGGCATTGGCGGAAATGCCGGCATGCACGCTTGGGTTGGCATCGACCAGGGATGGCCTGCCTGTCTACGTTCTGCTGTGTCCGCAACTTTATGACCGCCCCGGCAACCCCTATGGCGACGACGCCGGCCGGGACTGGCCGGACAACGATGTACGCTTCGGGCGATTTGCCTCAGCCGCAGCCCAGCTGGCAGCAGGCACTCTGGACAAGAAATGGGCAGCGGATCTGGTTCACGCCAATGACTGGCAGGCCGCGCTGGTGCCGGCCTACCTCGCCTGGAACTCCGTCAAGATCCCTACCATTCTGACCATTCACAATCTCGCCTATCAGGGCCTGTTCCCGAAGGAGTCGCTGCGCCGGATCGGCGCTCCTGATGACTCCTTCCATGTCGACGGCCTCGAGTTCTACGACAAATTATCCTTCCTCAAGGGCGGCATCGTCTACGCTTCGCACCTGACCACCGTCAGCGAAACCTATGCCAAGGAGATCACCACCTCGGAGCTCGGCTGCGGGCTTGAGGGGCTGCTTCGCCGCCGCTCCGATGCCAAACAATTGACGGGAATATTGAACGGCATCGACGAAAGCTGGGATCCGCGGGCCTGCGCCCAGCTGGCGCAGCCGTTTGGCGCCGGGGACTGGGAAGGCAAGCGCGCGAACGCGGATTACGTCCGCCAGCAGTTCGGTCTGGCGCTGTCACGCGGTCCGATTTTCGGCCTCGTTGCCCGTCTCGTTCATCAGAAAGGCGTCGATCTCGTACTGTCTGCCGCGGACGAGATCATCGAGGCCGGCGGGCAGATTATCGTGACCGGCAGCGGCGAGCCCGATATCGAGCAGGCCCTGGTCGATGCGCACCGCCGCAGACCGGATGCGATCGGGGTCGCCATCGGTTTCAATGACGGCCAGGCCCAGCGGATTTTTGCCGGCAGCGATTTCACGCTGATGCCGTCGCGCTTCGAGCCCTGCGGACTGAGCCAGATGTATGCGCAGAAGTTCGGATCGCTGCCGATCGGCCACCAGACCGGCGGCCTCGCGGAAACCATCACGGACGGCGAAACCGGATTTCTGTTCGCGCAGCCGTCGACCGAATCGTTTCTCGGCGGCATCCGCCGCGCGTTCACGACCTTCGTGGCGAAGGATCGCCTCAACTCGATGCGCCGCAGCGCGATGTCGCGATCATTCAGCTGGGGCATTTCCGCGGCCTGCTACGGCGCGCTCTATCGGAAGACTGTGTCGCCTTAAGTGCCACACGCCGGCTGACTTCGCGACTCAGTCCGGCGGAATTTCCCGCGCCGGCTCGTCATCCGCAATGGCGCGCCAGGCCGCTCCCTCGAGATCGTCATACTGCCCGCTCTTGAGCGACCAGAGAAATCCGAGCAGGCCGACGAGCCCGAGGCCGAGCGCCAAAGGCACGAGAATTACCATGACTTCCATCACGACCTCCCGTGCGCGACGCGCCGCGCGCGAAGCGCGTTCAGCATGACCAGCACCGAGGAGCCGGACATCGCCGCCGCCGCGATCAGAGGGGTCACAACCCCGCTAATGGCAATCGGGACCGCCAGGAGATTGTATCCGACCGCGAGCCAGAGGTTCTGCCGCATCAGATGCAGCGCCTTGCGCGAAAAATCGATTGCCGCGATCACCGGAGCCAATGGCTTACCAAGAAAGACCAGATCGGCTGTCGCCTGGCTCAGATGCGCAGCACTGATCGGTGACATCGAGACGTGCGCTGCGGCCAGCGCCGGAGCGTCGTTCAGCCCGTCGCCGACCATCATCACCTTGAAACCCTCGCGTTTCAGATCTTCAATGCGCGCGATCTTGTCGGCCGGGGTCACGCCCGCCCGCCACTCGCTGACCCCAAGCGCTCGCGCGGCCGCCTGAACCGCCGGCTCCCGATCGCCCGAGAGAATTTCAACCGTGATGTTGCGCTTCTGAAGCGCTGAAATCATCGCCGGTGCGTCCGGGCGCAGCCCCTGCCGGACGGAAAACAGGTATCTGGCTTCGCCAAGACTGAAAGCCACGATTGAAGCTTCGGGATCGAGGTTCACGCTGTCATTTGCCAATCGCTCGGCCGCGCAGAACGACGGCCTTCCCAGCCTTGCCTCGATGCCGCCGACATAGCCGCGCACTCCCTGTCCAGGCTCTTCGACGGCTCCGACAAGCGGCGATTTCGCATTCGAGGCCCGCGCCACTGCCGCCGCGACCGGATGATGGCTGGCAAGCGCAAGCTGTCCGGCGAGCCTGAACACGTCCTCGGGGATGTCAGCCGCGTTCACTACTTCGAGCTCGGGCAGCGTCAGGGTACCGGTTTTGTCGAAGATGATTCGATCAACCTCGGCTAGGCGTTCGATGGAATCGCCGGAATTGAGCAGCACTCCAGCCCTGAACATCGCACCGGACGCGACGGTCTGCACGGTGGGAATTGCGAGGCCCAGCGCGCAGGGGCAAGTGATGATGAGAACGGCGACGGCCGTGACAATGGCGTCATGCCAGGTCGCGCCCATCAGAACCCAGCCAAGCATCGTCAGTAACGCGGTCGCATGCACTACCGGCGCATAGAGCCTGGATGCCCGGTCGGCGAGGCGCACATAGCGGGAGCGAGCCTGCAATGCGTTGTCGAGCAGGCGGGTGATCTCCGCCAACAGCGTCCCTTCCGACGCCGCGGAGACCCGGACCCGCAAGGTCCCGGAGATGTTGAGCGACCCGGCATACACCGCGGTGCCGCGGTCCGCCGTGACGTACAGGGTCTCGCCGGTAATCAGGCTTTGGTCGACCTCGGATCGCCCTTCGATAACCGTGCCATCCACCGCGCAACGCTCGCCCGGCCGCAACAGCACGATGTCACCGGGCTGGATCGCCGCTACCGGCACTTGGGAAATTTCGTCGGCCCCGACGAACTTGGTTGCGGTTTCGGCCTTGAGCGCGGCGAGGTTACCGGCGACCGCGCGGGTTCGCCGCCGCATGCTTTGGTCGAGATAGCGCCCTACCAGCAGAAATGTCAGCAGCATGATCGCCGCATCGAAATAGGTATGCTCGGCGTGGTTCACGGTTTCGACGACCGACATGCCCAGCGCAAGGATGACGCCGATACTGATCGGAACGTCCATATTGACGTTGCGGGTGCGCAACGCGCGAAACGCCGACCTGAAGAAAGGCTGGCCCGCATAGGCCGCAGCCGGCAGCGCGATCAGCGCCGACAGCCAATGAAAAAAGTCACGCTGTTCGGGAATCATGTCGCTGACGTTGCCGGACCACACCGGGACGGAAAGCATCATCACATTCATGGTGGCGAAGGCCGCGACACCGAGACAGCGAAGCAGAAAGCGCGATTGTTCGGCTTCTGCAGCCTCCGCGCCTGCAGTTTCGAATGGATAGGCCTTGTATCCGAGTTCGGCGAGCCGGTCGATGAAGCGCGCGGGATCGAGCGTGCCCTCCTTCCATTCCAGCGCCACGCGGCGGTCGGTAAGATTGACGCGTGCCAGCGTGACATCGGGGATCGCCGAGAGCCCCCGCTCGATCTTCGACATGCATCCAGCGCAACTGACGCCTTCCACGGCAAGATCGATGTGCAAGAGGCCCGCGCCTGCGTCCTTTACATAATGTGAGAAGTCTCGCGTCGCCTGCATGATGCGGTCTTCCTAGTTCAGCAGCACGCGGTTCTTCGACAGGAACATCCGCCGTCCCGCCGCGACGGCCTCGAGTACCAGATCCCATTGTCCGGGCGCGATCAGCGGCGCGCTTCCGCGATAGATGCCGATTCCCATTTCCGCAAGCACGACCGGCTGATCCGCTCGCCTGTCGGTGGGCCGCTCCAAGCGGCCCTGAAACGTCAGGCCGGACATCGGCTTGCCGCTGTTATCTCGCGCCTCCACCTGCAGCGTGGCGCCGCCATCCGGGCCGCGCTGAACATGCGCGTCGACTTTCCAGTTGCGTGCATTCTGATCGTGGGCGGCCGCGATCTCGCTCTCGTAGGCCAGGCTGGCGCTGTAGGCGCTGTCCACCTCGGTCCCCGGCAGCGTATCGATAGCCAGCTTCATCATCAGGAAGTTCACGCCAAACACCACGCCAAAAAAAGCAATCAGCATGAAAAGGACCTTGCGTCCGGTCAGCGGCTTTGGCGAAACCAACGGTCTGTTCATACGAAGCTCCTCTGGATTCTCACGGAGTCACGAAATTGTCGGTCGCCGATGCAACCTCACCGAGCCCAATATCGGTTACCCGGAATTTCATCGGTATCGATTTTTCGGGATTATGCTCGAACGGTACCGTAACGAGAAGCCTCAGTTCGGTGGTCTGATCCCGTCCAAGAATGATCATGGGTCTGTCAGGCGCAACGGAATCGACGCCGACAACATGGACAGTGGCGTTATTCGGGCCGTCGATATCGATCGCCACCACGCGATCGAAGCCTCGCTTGTTCAGAAGGCGAACCGTATAGGCATTGCGGATCGATCCGTCGCTCAGTTTCACCGCGACCGGATTGCGGTCGTGCAATACGTTGACATCGAGCAGCGTTCGCGTCAGCAGGGCATACAGCATGATCGCGCCGACGCCGGCGATCATGGCGCTGTAGACGATGGTGCGCGGTCTCACAATACGGTAGATCGGCGGCTTGCCGGCCTGACGCCGCTGAATATTGATGTCGTTGTCGTATCCGATCAGGCGGGTTTCCCTGCCGACCTTCCTCATCACCGTATCGCAGGCATCGATGCACAGCCCGCACTGGATGCAGTCGAGCTGCGAGCCGTCGCGGATATCGATTCCGGTCGGGCAGACCGCGACACATTGATAGCAATCGATGCAGTCGCCGGCGGTTTCGCCGTGGGCGCGCAGTTCGATCGCCTTCTTCAGCGACGTGCGCTTCTCACCGCGGTCGTATTTGTAGGTTACGTTGAGCGCCCATTCGTCGGTAAGCGCGGCCTGGATACGCGGCCACGGGCACATGTAAACGCAGACTTGCTCGCGCATGAAGCCGGCGAGCACATAGGTCGTCGCCGTCAATATCGCGATCCAGATGTAAGCCAGCATCGGCGCCTGGAAAGTCACAAGCTGCTTCACCAGCGTCGGCGCATCGTTGAAATAGAGAACCCAGGCGCCGCCCGTCCACCATGCGATCAATAACCAGATCGAATGTTTCAACATGATCTCCGCGAAGCGCTGCAGCTTCATCGTGCCGCGCGCGGCATCCTTTATCATGCGCTCGCGGCGGTCACCTTCGATCAGACGCTCGACGGCGTAGAACAGATCCGTCCACACGGTTTGCGGGCAAAGATATCCGCACCAGATACGTCCGCCGACCGAATTCATCAGAAAGAGGGTAATCGCCGCGACAATCAACAGCCCGGTAAAATAGTAGACCTCTTGCGGCCACAGCTCGATGAAGAAGAAATAGAAACGGCTATTGGGAAGGTCTACCAGCACCGCCTGATCGGGCGCACCCAGACCGCGATTCCACCGCACGAAAGGCAACAGGTAATAGACACCGAGGCAGAATGCCATCAGTCCCCATTTGATGCGGCGAAATGTTCCGGAGACGCTCTGCGGATAAACCTTCTTATGGGCGACATAAAGCGGCCCGTCGTCCTCAAATTGCAGTTCGATCGGAGCAGACTTGTTCATCGGCGGGATTCATCTCGCATGAGAGTTGAGCGTAGACTCAACCTCAGACGCGCAATTGATCCATCTCAAACGGCCTTCGGCAGGTGTCCAAGGTTCCGCTGCCCGCCCGCGATCACTGCCCTCCACCGAGCGAATGGACATATACGGCCATTGCCTTGATGGTAGATGGGTCGAGACGGCCTACCCAGGCGGGCATTACGCCGGAACGGCCGTTGGTAACGGTCTCGATGATCGTCGCCTCGTCCGAGCCATAGAGCCAGATCTTATCCGTGAGATTCGGCGCTCCGAGATCCTGATTTCCCTTGCCCGCGTCGCCGTGACAAACCGTGCAGTTTTCCGAGAAGATTTTTGCGCCCGCGGCCGGATCATATCCCTGGCGGGTGGACAAGCCTGACAACGATCGAACGTAATTGGCAACCGTGACGATCTGGTCCTTCTTCAGTGTCCCGTCCTTGCCGAAGGCAAGCATTTGACCTTCATGGGTTTTCGCATGCCCCGAGCGCGCGCCGAACTGGATCGTCTGCATGATCTGGTCGAGCGTGCCGCCCCAGAGCCAATCGTCATCGTTCAGGTTGGGATAACCCTTTGCGCCGGCAGCGCCGCTTCCGTGACATGGCGCGCAATTATCGCCAAACACCGTTTTGCCGCGGGCGCGCGCGAGAGCGAGCAAGGCCGGGTCTTTCTCGATATCCGCAAGCGAGGCCGCGCCAAGCGTAACCATTTTATCGCCGCGTATCTTTTCGAGATTGGCCAGCTCGACGGCAACATCCGCGCGTGAAGAATAATGCAGCACGCCGGATGTATATCCCGAAACCAGCGGCCACGCCGGATAGACGATCCAGTACCCCACCGCCCAGACGATGCATGCGTAGAAGGTCAGGACCCACCAGCGCGGCAGCGGCGTGTTCAATTCCTTGATGCCGTCCCACTCGTGACCCGTGGTGGTCTTACCGGAGACGTGGTCGAAATCGCTGTGCTCAGTCATGATCCTGTCATTCCTCCCGCAACGGCATTCTCGACGCTTCGTCGAAAGTGGCCTGATTGCGCGGCCAAAGCGCGTAAATCACGATTGCGAGAAATATTCCGACGAAGATCGGCGTCCAGAAGGTCGCAACGAAATCCGATGTAAAATTCTGGACCGTTAGGATCGCACTCATCGTTCTGCCTTCTCAGCGAAGATTGGCTTTTTCGTTGTAAAGCCTGAAATCGACCAGCGTGCCGAGCATCTGCAGATAGGCGATCAGCGCGTCCATTTCGGTAGGCACGCCCGGCCTGCCGTCAAAATTGCGCGCAACCGCCTTCGGATAGCGTTTTGCGAACGCATCCACCCCGGGATTGTCCGGATCGGCCTGCGCCTTCAGGTCGGCAACGGCGTTGGCAATCTGATCGTCCGAATAGGGTACGCCGACGGCACGGTTGGTCCGCAGATGGTCCGCGATCGTCTCGGTATCGACTTCCGTCTCGGCCAGAAACGGGTATCCGGGCATCACCGACTGCGGGACGATCGCACGCGGATTTGTCAGATGCGTGACATGCCAGTCGTCGGAATATTTGGCGCCAACGCGCGCAAGATCAGGCCCGGTTCGCTTCGAGCCCCACTGGAACGGATGGTCGTACATGCTTTCGGCAGCGAGCGAGAAGTGACCGTAACGCTCGACCTCGTCGCGCAGTGGCCGGATCATCTGCGAGTGACACAGGTAGCACCCCTCGCGGACGTAGATGTTGCGGCCGGTCAACTCAAGCGGCGTGTACGGCCTGATGCCATCGACCACCTCGATCGTGCTCTTCAGGTAAAACAGCGGAGTAATCTCGACCAGACCGCCAATCGCGATCACTGCGAGAATTCCGACGATCAGGATGATCGAATTCTTTTCGAAAATTTGATGCCGTGTCCAGAATGACATTTAATCGCTCCTCATTCCGCCGGTTGAAGAGCGACTGGCGACTGCACTTCGACGTCACCGACGCGCACCGTCATCCAGAGATTATACGCCATGATCAGCGCGCCGATCAGGAACAGCCCTCCTCCCGCGGCGCGGATGATGTAGAACGGATGCATCGCTTCCACAGTCTCGATGAAGGAATATTCCAGGAAGCCGAGCGACGTATAGGCGCGCCACATCAGGCCTTGCAAAATCCCGGACACCCACATCGCGGAGATGTAGAGCACGATTCCGATGGTCGCGACCCAGAAATGCCAGTTAACCAGCTTGAGACTGTAAAGTCCCTTGCGGTCCCACAACCAGGGGACAAGACAATAGAGTGCGCCGAACGAGACGAATCCGACCCAGCCCAACGCACCTGAATGAACGTGACCAATGGTCCAGTCGGTGTAGTGGCTGAGCGAGTTCACGACCTTGATCGACATCATCGGACCTTCGAAGGTCGACATTCCATAGAAAGCGACCGACACCACGAGCATGCGCAGCACAGGATCGGTGCGAAGCTTGTCCCAGGCGCCCGACAACGTCATCAAGCCGTTGATCATGCCACCCCATGACGGCATCCAAAGCATGATGGAGAAGGTCATACCGAGAGTCTGGGCCCAGTCCGGAAGCGCCGTATAATGCAGATGATGCGGGCCTGCCCAGATGTAGAGAAAAATCAAGGCCCAGAAGTGAATGATCGACAGCCGGTACGAATAGATCGGCCGCTCGGCGCGCTTTGGAATGAAATAGTACATGATGGCGAGGAAGCCGGCGGTCAGGAAAAACCCGACAGCGTTGTGTCCGTACCACCACTGAAACATCGCATCCTGAACGCCGCCCCAGGCGATATATGACTTTGAGCCAAACACCGACACCGGCAATGCGGGGTTATTTCCGAGGTGAAGCACCGCGATCGTGACGATGAAGGCAAGATAGAACCAGTTCGCGACGAAGATGTGCGGTTCCTTGCGCTTCACCAGCGTCATCAGGAATACCAGCAGATAGGTCACCCAGACGATCGTCAGCCACAAGTCGGCATACCATTCGGGCTCGGCGTATTCCTTCGATTGCGTTACTCCGAGAAGGTAGCCGGTGCCCGCAATGACAATGAAAAAATTATAGCCGAGGACGACAAACCATGGCGCGAGATCGCCGGCGAGACGTACCCGGCAGGTCTTTTGAACCACATAGAATGATGTCGCGATCAGCACATTGCCGCCGAACGCAAAGATCACCGCCGACGTATGTAGCGGCCGCAGCCGGCCGAAACTCGTCCACGGCAGGTCGAAATTGAGCACCGGCCACGCCAGTTGGGATGCGATCAACAGCCCCACGGTAAATCCGGCGATCCCCCAGAATACCGACATGACAACCGAGAACTTGATCGGGCCCATATTGTAGTTGGGCCTGCCGTTGATTTCCTGGACCGGCAGCGACAACGGGCGATCGAAATACCGGTTAAGGACTGCAAAGACCGCCGCGAGGCTGGCGGCTGCGCCGAGAGAGGCATGAAATGCGAACGGGGCATCGATGGCCTTCGCCGCGCCGATCATGCAGAGAAAGGCCGTCACCGTAAACAATACCGCCAAGCCGCTTTCACCGATGGTCATGGGCTTTGAATTAGAGGCCTGGCTCATGCGGATTCTCTCTTAAGGACACGAGTCAAACAACCACAGTCCCGCCGAACTCGATTTGATCGAGATCAACTTGGTTCGGTCGGGGAGATCGGCACCAAGCCCGACAAACGCGCCGATCGCGTTTTTGCGCGCGATATCAATTATTTGGCGGAAGGCCGGTCGCTCACCACGCCGCCACAAGAGCTGTGGGTTTCAGGCGCTGCGTTTTCGGATTGTGGGCGGGTTCACCCGCTGCTGCGGGCACAATCCGCAAGCGCTCTGAGAACATCCCTGCGCGCGATAATGCCTGCCAGTCGATGGTCGATGTCGATCGCGGGAACACTCCTGACGCGATGATCGATCATGAGCTGAAGTACCCGCGTCAGTTTGGTGTCGGTACGAACGTAAATGAATTCCGAGGTCAGGACATCGGAGACGGTTCGGTTCATCAACTGCTCATACGGCGGGACCATCTGACTCGGCGTAAAGACAAAACACTTCAGTAAATCGAACTTGGTCACAATGCCGATAACCTGCCCGTCCTCTTCTACCGGATAGGAGTTGAAATCGTCGCGCTCGAACATGTCGCCGAGGTCGCGCACTGTGAGCCCGCGCGTCACCGTCTTGACATTGCGCGTCATGTAACCTGCAACGGTTTGCTCGAGAAATTTATACAAGGCGCGATCCAATCGATTCTCTGGTTCCGGCATTGACACCTAGTGCGAGAGCAACACGCAGCGGTCGGATTGCGTGATCAGATGCTGCGTCATACCGCCGAGTATCAATTCGCGGAATCGCGAATGACCATAGGCGCCCGCAACCACGATACCGGCGCCAACGTCGGCGGCTATTCCATCCAGCTGAATTGTCGCGTCCCGGTCCTCGTGCATCTCCGGCACGAGCTCGGAGGCGGAAACACCATGTCGTGACAGCCACGCAACCACATCCCGGACCCGCGATATGGCAGCCGACCGGCTGCCGCCTTCTTCCAATATCTCCGCGACCGTGACGTCCTTGGCTTTGCGGAGCATCGGCAGGGAATCAGCGATCGCCCGCCTCGCCTCCGGCGTGTCCTTCCACGCCACCAGAACGCTTCGCAAATCCAGCCAGTTGACGGCGTCGGGGACAATGAGAAGTGGCCGGCCCGCCTGCATCACGAGATCTTTCGGGCTGGCCAGCACGAATGGGTCCGAAAGCGTACCACTGGCGCCGCCGCTGACGATGATATCGGCGCAACGCGCTTGTTGCAGAATATACCGCGCCGGGAAGTCCATGGCGCAACGCCATTCGACATGCTTGGCCCGGCTTTTTATCGCCTCGCGAAATTGCGCTTCCAGTTCCGACATGCGCTTTTTTATCGATGCCTGTCCCTCGTCAATCAGATTTTGGGCCTGCTCTCCGGCAACGAAGTACAGCGGCGGACTGAACTGCGACGCCGCGATCCCGATAATTCCCGCGTCAAATCGTTCGGCGATCTGGCCGGATACTTCGAGACGAGCCTCGTTCGACTGATCAAGCGCCAAGCTGACCATGACGGTCGCGTATGTCATCCAACCTCTCCGTTGCCTCAAGACACCAGCGCTTCTAGACCAGCAATCGAAGCGCAAGATGAGATAGATCAAAGTGCCTTCGGCCGCGGTAAAATCCGCGGGGCCGCGGGCCTGGCCAGCCATCCCGGGAGAATATCCGGGCAGGATATCGATACGGCGGAACTTGCGCGCATGTCATCGCTCGACGAAATTGTGAATCCGGCACTATAGTTTGAGGCCGCGGCACCTTTCTGACGTCAATCTCATGTAGAATTGACCGACTTGGCGCTTGCTGGTTCGGGCTGGTTGGGGCTGGATAGATGGAAGTGGAAGTGAAGGCTTGGGCGTGACCGGCACAACTCAATCGGCGTCAAAGGAGCATTTTCGGCTCCAAATGGAGGGATTCGGCGTCGGAACCTGGGATCTGGATCTTTCAACGCGAGAATTGCAGTGGTCCGATGCCACGAGAAGCCTTTTCGGCATTGCCCGCGATAAGCCGGTTACCTACGAGCTCTTTCTTTCTCTCCTCGAACCGAAGGATCGCGAGCGCACGGAGCAGGCGATAGGAAGAGTCTCCGAGTTCGGGGGCAATTTCGACGTTGCTTTCAGGATTGGCGGACGGCCGGAGGGGCCCGGTCAATGGATTCGCGCACGCGGCGGCCTGGTCAAGGATGAGGCCGGGGTCCCGCGCCATCTCAGCGGGATTGTTCTCGATATTGACGAAGAGAAGCAACTCGAACGGGCGCTGACAACGCGAGAAAGCCACCTCCGCTCGATCCTCGACACCGTGCCGGATGCAATGATCGTCATCAACGGCTATGGCATCGTGCAATTTTTCAGCACCGCAGCCGAGCGATTATTTGGCTATACCGAACAGGAAGCCGTCGGCAAGAACGTCAGTGAGTTAATGCCCGACCCGGATCGGGCGCGCCACGACGGCTATCTTGCGCGCTATCGATCCTCGGGTGAACGGCACATTATCGGCATTGGACGGATCGTCACCGGCAAACGCAGGGATGGAACGACCTTTCCGATGCACCTCTCGATCGGTGAGATGCAATCCGGCGGGGAGCCCTACTTTACCGGATTCGTGCGCGATCTCACCGAGCACCAGCAAACCCAGGCACGGCTCCAGGAATTGCAATCCGAACTCGTTCACATTTCCCGCTTGAGCGCGATGGGGGAGATGGCGTCTGCGCTCGCGCACGAACTCAATCAACCGCTCGCCGCCATCAGCAACTACATGAAGGGCTCGCGCCGTCTGCTGGCGGACAGCAAGGATCCCAATACGTCGAAAATTGAAAATGCCATGGACCGCGCCGCCGAACAGGCGCTTCGCGCCGGCCAGATCATTCGTCGTCTTCGCGACTTCGTTTCCCGAGGGGAGTCCGAAAAACGCGTCGAAAGCCTCTCGAAGCTGATTGAAGAGGCAGGAGCGCTCGGCCTGGCGGGCGCCCGTGAGCAGAACATTCAGCTTCGTTTCAACCTGAACCCGGAGTTCGATCTGGTCCTGGTGGATCGGGTCCAGATTCAGCAGGTTCTGGTCAATCTGTTTCGCAATGCCCTTGAGGCGATGGCGCAATCGCTGCAACGGGAGCTTATCGCGTCGAACGCCAAGGTCGCCGACGACATGATCGAAGTCGCAGTGTCCGATACCGGGACCGGATTCCACGATGACGTCAAGCCCAATCTGTTTCAGACCTTCTTTACGACGAAAGAGACCGGCATGGGGGTAGGACTTTCCATAAGCCGCTCGATTATCGAAGCCCATGGCGGCCGGATGTGGGCCGAAAACAATTCTGCGGGAGGAGCGACTTTTCGCTTCACGTTGCCCGCAGCACCAAACGAGAGTTGATACATGCCGGATAAGGGAAAGGTCTATGTCATCGATGACGACGAGGCGATGCGGGATTCGCTCAACTTCCTGCTCGATTCCGCCGACTTCGACGTCACGCTGTTCGAAACCGCTGTGAAATTTCTCGATATCCTGCCGAGCCTTGACTTTGGATGCGTTGTTTCCGACGTGCGCATGCCCGGGCTTGACGGAATCGAGCTTCTGAAACGCATGAAGGCAGGCCACAGCACATTTCCGATTGTGATCATGACCGGGCATGGCGATATCCCGCTTGCCGTTGAGGCACTGAAACTGGGGGCGGTCGATTTTCTTGAGAAGCCGTTCGAAGATGACCGCCTGATCGGAATGATCGAGGCGGCAATCCGGCAGGCGGAGACCGCCGCAAAAAGCGAGGCGGTCAAACTCGACATCGCGGCACGGATAGCAACCCTCAGCCCCCGCGAGCGTCAGGTCATGGAAGGCCTGATCGCGGGGCTTTCCAACAAACTGATTGCCCGCGATTACGACATCAGCCCCCGCACCATCGAGGTTTACCGGGCCAACGTCATGACAAAGATGCAGGCCAATAGCCTCTCGGAGTTGGTACGGCTTGCGATGCGCGCTGGCCTTCTCAACGATTGAGCTAAATCAAGCCCAATGGCGATGATACGTGCTATCTAGTTTATATTAGCTCAAGATGCGCGGGTTTTTGTGATGCCGTTATCGGCAAAATCTACGGTCTATGTGGTTGACGACGACGCCGACGTTCTCGGTTCGCTGCGATTCCTTCTTGAAACAGATGGATTCGACGTCCGAACGTTCAGGAGTGGCGTGGCGTTGCTGAACGCTGTCCGCTCGACCGGCGTGGACTGCTTTGTGATCGACTACAAAATGCCCGATATGAATGGCATCGATCTGGCCGGCCGTTTGCGCAACCGCGACGTAGCCGCACCGGTTATTCTCATTACGGGTTACCCTGACGAAAATATCTCAGCCAGGGCTGAAGCTGCAGGTGTACGGCATGTTATGCTGAAGCCTCTCCTCGATGACAGCCTCGTCACGCGTATTCGAGGGGCAATTCAGGAGCGTCGTCCCGCCAGCAGCTGCGGGACGGAGCAATGACCTCCGGTATTATACGTAGGTAAAACCCCTTAAGATATCACGCGAAATTTTCAAACTCGATTACCCCGCGTAGCAGTTGGCCATCCGCCGCAACAGGAGATGGTCATGCTCACCCAATCGCTCAGCACTTCGGTTATTGGCAACAAGATCAGCCCCGTCGCCCACCCCGCTCCCGACCAGTTTGGTGCAGTCACCGGGCACGCGGGCCTGATAGCCACAGAGTTTACCTACAAGAAAGACGAGGAAATCTACGGCGAGGATGAGCCGGCGGAATACGTTTACCAGGTGATTTGCGGCGCGGTTCGCAGCTACAAGCTGCTTTCCGACGGACGGCGTCAGATCGGCACATTCCATCTGCCGGGTGACGTATTCGGACTGGAATCGGGAACGATACATCGGCTCGCCGCGGAAGCCATTATCGATACGACCGTGCGCCTGGTGAAGCGCCGCAGCCTCGAGCAAGCGGCAGGGGTCGACGTTCAGGTCGCGCGCAAACTTTGGGCGATGACGGCCGGTGACCTTCGGCACGCGGAAGATCATATGCTGCTTCTCGGGCGCAAGACTGCAATGGAGCGCGTAGCCACCTTCCTTTTGGAAATGGATCGCCGGCTTGCCGTCACAGGGATGATGGCGTTGCCGATGTGCCGCCGGGACATCGGCGATTATCTCGGCCTTACGCTGGAAACCGTCTCACGAGCGCTTTCGCAGCTCCACGCCCAAGGGGTGCTCGGATTTTCCGGCGCTCGTCAGATCGTGCTTCGCAACCGCCAGCGCCTGCGCAACATGGACGCGTGAGAAACACTCCAAGAGTCGCACCGACAATAGTCATTTCAGAACCGGGCCGGTTGGGAGGTTGTTTCCGCGCCAACCGCACCGGTTTCCAGAACAATTCCTGCGCAATTAGTGCGCGCTCGGCCGCGTTTCCGGCATCACCAGCCAGATCATGGCGAGGCCCGTTGCGGCAACGCCCGCGAGCCCCATGAATGCGACGCTGCTTCCGAAACGATCAGCGGCGTAGCCGGCCAGCACGGTGCTGAGGGAAGCGCCGATCCCGGTCGCGGTGCCGACAACACCCTGTGCAAGATTGAAGTGACCGCTTCCGAACGCGACATCGGCGACTATCAGCGGAATCATCACGCTGAAGACCGCAGCTGTGACGCCGTCGAACACCTGCGCTGCGACCAGCAGATACGGATCGCTCACGGTGGCAAACAGCACGCCGCGGATCGCCAGCGCGGCGAAACCCAGCAGCAGCAGCGGCCGGCGCCCCCACAGCTGCGCCGTGCGGCCGACCCACGGAGACGTCAGCGCCACGATGGCTTGCGGCACGATGATGCAGGCGGCGATCAGCACCGTCGCCCACTCGCTCGATCGGGTCGTTACCACGCCCGCCATCAACGGAAGCATCGCCGCGTTGGCGAGTTGCAGCAGCAGCACGCTGCCGGCGAAGATCAGCAACGGGCGCTGGCGCATGAGATGGAGGACGCTGGTTGCGTTGGCGTCGGGCACCTTGCGCGCCACCGCGCCGTGCGCTCGCTGAGGATCGATTTCGCGATCGCGAATGCTGGCGAGCGCAAGCAAGGTCGGAATTGCCAGCATGAATGTGACGAGGAACACCGCCCGGCTCGACAGCAGATGGCCGACCGTGCCCATAACGGCCGCGGCAACACCGCAGCCAAGCGACGCGTAGCGGGCGTTGCGCCCGAACCGCTCGCCAATCGCAAACCGTCCGACCAGACCGAGGCTTATCGCGGCAATCGCCGGACCGAGCACACAGCTCGCGGCAGCGTGCAGCGTCGCAGCGGCCACTACCACCGGAAAGATCGGCCACGCCGCGTATCCCAGCGCGCTGACACCAATCGTCGCCACCGCAAGGCCGGCAACCAGCCGCTCGGAGCGGGCGGCGTCGATGATAGCGCCGCCGGGCATTTGTCCAATCAGCGCGACCAGACCACCGATCGACAGCACAAAACCAATCTCGACCTGGGTCCACTTCTGCGTTGTCAGATACACCGCGACGAACGGACCGAAGCCGGTCTGCACGTCCGCGAGAAAAAAGATGAACCAATCGAGACCGCGCAGGCTCTGGCGCGACGGCGACGGCCCGCGCGCCTCAGGTTGCGGTGGCAGCGGTGGATCACCGTCACCGCCAATCAGCCGTGCGTCAATCCGGCCGATTGACTGTCTTGGCGCGTGCGCGAACAGATTGCTTCTCCGAAATCGTCAGGGGTTGAATTGCAACGGCTGCAGGCTGCCCGATGCGCCGAGCACCACGATCGGCGTATCCTCCTTGTATTCAGGCGCCGCCGTCACCTGATCCTTGGTCAGTTCAAGCGTGATGCTGTCGTTCTTGTTGCCGATGCGCCAGAACCGCAGCGCGTTCCAGTCCACCACGATTTTCCGGCTGCCGACGCCGAGAAAGCCGCCGAAATCGATGACGGCCGCGCGCACCAGACCGGCGCGATCGACGATCACGTCGACGATCCGCCCCATGTCCTCGTCCGCCGGGCTGCGGACATCGCGGCCGAGCACGCCGTGTGCATCCGCAGCCCCGATGATTGTGACCGAGGGTGGCGGCACGGTCTGCTTCGCCGCGGCCGCGGGGGCGGTATTTGGCAGTGGCGGGTTGCAAGCCGCTTGCGGCGAACCTGCGTCATCGGCCGCCCAAGATGTGGCAGCCGCGAGCGCTGCAAAAGTAATCGCAATGAACGCGTACAGACGTCTTGCGCGCATATGGCCTCCTGAAATCCTTGATCGAAGGGGCACGAATTGGCGTGCGGTGCTTGACAGGCCGATGGAGCCAGCCGGCGACGGCGGAACCCGGCGGCCCCCGATACCAACCGGGATCGGCGCTGAAAGTTCGAATTTTGTTCCCGCCGGCGCCTCACGGACGCCGGCACGAACGTCCCCGCCTTCAATGCGCGAGCACGATGGACACCTGGATCTGGCCGCGCGTGCGCAACACCTCCAGCGAGACGTCGTCACCGTGGCGGCTGACTCGAAGGTCGACGCTTGAGGGTCCCAATTGGAGTTCGCGCAGGACCACCTCGTTGAGGAACGCCGGCAGACGCGGGTTGCGCAGGCGAATTTCGCCGCGTTGTACGTCAAATTCAAGCCCGAGCGCCGCTTCCAGCAGCGTGAACGGCGTCGCGCTCGCCCATGCCTGTGGCGCACAGGCGACGGGATAGAGTGTCGGCCCACGTCCCTTTTCACGCCGAAACCCGCAGAACAATTCGGGAAGCCGCCGCAAATCCATGTAGGCGGCGGCGTCAAACAGGCCCTTGAACACGCACTCGACGCAATGCTTCAGCCCGTAGCGCGCGAAGCCGAGTGCGATCAGCGCGTTGTCGTGCGGCCAGATCGATCCGTTGTGATAAGACATCGGATTATAGCGCGCTTCGCCCTGCGCCACGGTTCGAATGCCCCAGCCCGTGAAAAAGTGCGGCCGCATCAGATCGGCGGCGACCATGCGCGCGCGGTCCTGGCGCACGATGCCGGTGAACAACAACTGTCCGGCATTGGAGGTTCGCACCCCGCACGGCCGCTTGGCGCCGTCGAGCGCGAGCGCATAGGTGCCGAGTTCCTCGCACCAGAACGCTTCCTCAAAGCGCTCGGCGAGTAGCTTGGCTTCGGCCTCGAGCTTTTGCGCCTTGTCGCTCTTCCCGAGGCGCAACGCGCAGCCCGCCGCCAGCCGTTTGCCGGCAAACACATAGCCCTGCACTTCGGCAAGCGCGATGTTGCCTTCGGCCAAACGGCCGTCGGCGTGAAAGATGGCGTCGTAGGAATCCTTCCAGCCTTGATTGGCGAGCCCTTGCTCGGAGGCGCGCTGATATTCGACAAATCCGTCCCGGTCGGGATCGCCCGCGCCGTCGATCCAGCGCAGCGCCGCCTCGATCGCCGGCCACAATTCGGCCAGCGTCTCGTCGTCGCCGGTGCGTTCGACATAGAGCCCGGCCAGCAGCACGAACAGCGGTGTCGCATCGACGCTGCCGTAATATTGCGCGAACGGCACCTCGCGCAGCGAGGCCATCTCGCCGCCGCGCATTTCATGCAGGATCTTTCCAGGCTCGGCATCGGCCAGCGGATCGACTGACTTGGCCTGATAGAATGCGAGCCGCTTCAGCACGCCGCGTGCGACCCGCGGGTCGATCCACAACATTTGCAATGCCGTAATCAGGCCGTCGCGGCCGAATGTCGTCGAATACCAGGGAATGCCCGCATAGGGATAACGTCCCTGCGGCGTATCCGTCATCAGCATGTTGAGATCGGCCATCGACTGGCACAGCACCTCGTTGAAGATATCGTTGGAGGTTTCGACGCTGGTGGCGCCCCTGGTCGACCGGCGCATCTCGCGGCGGTGCGCCAGCAATCCGTGAAAGAACGGAGCCGCCCTGAGGGCGGCCGGCTTGTTGCAGGATACCGCAACAAACAGCGAGCTGACCTGTTGCGGCGCCAGATCGAGATGATAAGTCGCGGCATTCACCGCCAGCCGCGTCGGCCGCGGATCGAAATGCAGCGCCGTGGCGCGGGATTTGCCATCAAGCCCGCTATATTCGAGCATAACGTCGGCGTGACCAAGCAGTTTGCTGGAGGCGATGCCGCGGCGCGGACGCTTTTCGCCGCGCACTTCGAACAAATCGGCGAAGTCATTGTCGAACAGCAGCGTCAGGTCGAAGCTCGCCGGGCTCTCGCTGTGATTCTGCATACCGATGCGCTGATAGGCCGTTCCGCGCCACAGAAAGATCGTGCGCACGATGTGCAGCATATCCTTCTGCAGCACGATCCGTCCGTTGCGATAGACATCGGGATTGGTGAGATCGACCGTCAATGCGGAATTGTCATCGCGCAGATTCGAGCCGAGCAGCAGCGGCTGCACTTCGTCCAGAACAAGTTCGAGCCGGGCGAGATAACGGGTGTCGGCGTTGAACAGGCCGTCCGGCCCGCCGGCGGAAGCGCCGATGTCACCATGGCTGTCGAGCACGATGAAGGTGTCGTCATGCTTGAGCGAACGCCGCGGCCTCGCCGCGGGTCCGGTCATCGGAATGTAGAACGGCGATTCCATGACGACTTCGGTCTCACGAATCGTCGTTTGAGTCATAGCTTCAATTGCCATTGGGTGACCTTGGCCGGTTGCCTGCTGCGCATGCCGCGCGACGATACGCAACTCAGAACAATCCCTGACGGCTCAGGCCGCATGGGCTTCAAGCCGGCTCATCTCCCGCGCCACCAGTTCCCGATACGGGCCCTTGCCCTGCATCAGACGGCCTGGCGGACCATCTTCGATAATCCGGCCAGCCTGCAACATCAGCACCCGGTCGAAATTACGCAGCGTCGCAAGGCGATGCGCGATCGCGATCACTGTACGCCCGCGCATCAGGCGCGCAAGTGCTTCGCGGATCGCCTCCTCGGATTCGCTGTCGAGCGCGGCCGTGGCTTCGTCGAGCAGCAGGATCGGCGCATCCTTCAGGAACGCACGCGCGATGGCAATGCGCTGGCGCTGGCCGCCGGAAAACTTGACGCCGCGATCCCCGACCATGGTCGCAAGCCCCTCCGGCAAGGTTTCGACAAAATCGCAGCGCGCCGCGATTGCCGCGCGCAACACTTCATTATCGGTGGCGGTCGGCCGGCCGTAGCGGATGTTTTCCATGATCGAGCGATGAAACAGCGAGATATCCTGCGGCACCACCGAGATCGCCTCGCGCAGGCTTTGCTGCGTGACACGGGAAATATCCTGGCCATCGATGGTGATGCTGCCATGCTGCACGTCGTAGAACCGCTGCAACAGGACAAACAGACTGGATTTGCCGCCGCCGGATTGACCGACCAGCCCGACCCGCTGGCCGGCGTGAAGACGAAGGCTGAATCTGTTGAACACCTTGAGCCCGCCGGGATAGCGGAACGAGACGTTGTTGAAGGCGATGGCGGCGCCGCTCTTTACCAGCGGTTCGGCTTCCGGATGGTCCTGCAGTTCATGCGGGAGCAGCAGGGTGGCGATAGCTTCGGTCAACCGGGCGACATGCTGGGTAACATCGACCAGCGCCACCGCGAGATCGCGCGTGGCATTCAAGATGGAAAGTCCCAAGGTGCAGACCAGCACGACGTCGCCGGTGGTGGCGCCGCCGCGCTGCCAAAGCACGATAACCCAGGCCAGCAACGCAATCGTCAGCGCGACGGTAATCGCGGCGTGGCCGATTCGCAGCTTTTCGAGATAACGGAGGCTGCGTCCTCGCGCCGTCAATTCCCGGTTGACGGTCGCGTCAAACCGGTTGTGCTCGAAGCTGAGGCCGCAGAACGCGCGCACCAGCGGCATGTTGTTGATGACATCGACCATCTCACCATCGACGGCGGCGGCCTTGTTGGCGAAATCGTCGTGCAAAGGCTTGCCGGCGGCCGCCAGATGAAACATCGCAATCACCATCGCACCAGCGACGACGATCAATCCTGCCGCCATCAGCGGGCTCACGGTGCTGATCAGGGCAATTGCCGCGACAGTCGCGATGCACGGCGGCAGCACGTTCCAGACGAACATGTTTTCGACCGTGAAGACGGCGTTCGACGTCGCGGTAATGCGACTTGTCAGCATTCCCGGCAGCCGGTCGGAGAAATAGCTCGGCGCGTGGCCGGTAAGGTGTCGAAAAATGTCGCGACGCAGATCTCCGGTCACTCCCACAAACGTGAAGCTCGCCGTCCAGCTGGCGATCCGCCACAGAAAATTATCCGCTGTTATCAGCGACATGAGTAAAATGAATGCCAGCCATACACCGCCCGCGCGGGCCGGTCCTGCCGACAGACCGTCGACCAGATACTTCACGCCATATTGCGTGCCTACCGAACAGGCAACCGCTGCAACAACGGATGTGAGAATGACGACATGCGACGCCAGCCGCTGGCGGAGGTAGCGCAGCACGAACGAAAGCGGACGATTGGCGTACCCTGAAAGATTGTCCATGTGGCTGAAAATCCGTTGGAGGAGAAGGGAACCTTAGCCGGATACGTTCCATTCGATCGAAGGATGGATGCTTCTCCGCCATTGCCATCGCGCCGCCATCACTGCGCAACAATGTTGCAGCATTAACAACGGCAAAAGCCTGATCGGGCGTAATGGCATCAGCAAGACCATGGTGTGGAAGAAGTGCGCGTCTTCTGGGGAACTTCGCACATGCGGAAACGTTCCTTCTGCGGCATGCCGGTGCCGACTGCGAGATCGGGCTTTTTGTTCACCACGACGACAACAGGAGACGGATAGATGCGCATCGCGCAGGTTGCCCCGCTGACCGAGGCTGTTCCCCCCAGACTTTATGGCGGAACCGAGCGGGTGGTACACTGGCTGACCGAGGAACTGGTAGCGCTGGGAAACGACGTCACGCTGTTCGCCAGTGGCGATTCCCAGACCTCGGCGAAGCTCGACGCGACGTGGCCGAAGGCGCTGCGCCTCGACGGATCGGTCCGCGATGCCAACGCGCTGCATATTGTGATGCTGGAGCGCGTACGACAAAAATGCGACGATGAAGAGTTCGACTTCCTGCATTTTCACCTCGACTACTATCCGTTCTCGCTGTTCTCGCGCCAGCCGACTCCGTTTCTGACCACCCTGCACGGCAGGCTCGATCTGCCCGAGCATCAGCCGGTGTTCACGACATTTTCATCGATCCCGGTGATTTCGATCTCGAACGCGCAGCGGCGTCCGGTGCCGCAGGCCAACTGGGTCCGCACCATCTATCACGGCCTGCCGGAAAAACTGCTGACGCCGCGGCCGGTGACCCCCGGTTATCTGGCCGTGCTCGGCCGGATCGCGCCGGAAAAGGGTGTCGATCGCGCCATCAAGATCGCCATCCGATGCGGCATTCCCCTCAAGATTGCCGCAAAAGTGGATCGCGCCGACCAGGACTATTACGATGAAATCATCCGTCCGCTGATCGACCATCCGCTCGTCGAATACATCGGCGAGATCGGAGATCATGAAAAATCGGATTTCCTCAGTGGCGCGATCGGACTGCTGGTTCCGATCGACTGGCCGGAGCCGTTCGGCCTGGTCATGATCGAGGCGATGGCGTGCGGCACGCCTGTCATCGCCTACAACCGCGGCTCGGTCGCCGAGATCATCGACGAAGGTTTGACCGGCTTCATCGTCGAGGATGAAACCAGCGCCGTCTCCGCGGTCGGCCGTCTCGCCGGGTTGAACAGAGAGGCGATCCGAACGCAGTTCGAGGCGCGCTTCACCGCGCGCCGCATGGCGCTCGACTATCTCGCCGCCTATCGCAGCCTGATGGAGGCCGCAGCACCGCGTATCAAGCTGGTGAGCAGCGCCGAGTAGCGCGGCAGGCGCCAGCTCCGGGTGGCCCATCTCGGGATTTGGTGCGGCGCATCGAACGACAAGACGCGACATACGCAATCTCTCAACGTCGTCCCCGCATCTCTCAACGTCGTCCCCGCGTTCGCGGGACGACGCATGCGGATTCAATTCAAACAGCAATCGTCCTTCGCGGACAAGACTCCGCGATCCCGCGGCGCGATGCGCCCGAGTCGTGCATGAATCCTTCGCCCCAAAAATCAGAGGGCGTGGGGAATGCCGGGTGCCCGTTGCACCCGCAGCCTCGTGTGCAGTGTGTTGGTAGCACACGAGTGTAGTCACCACGGTCGCACCGGGATCACCCGGCATTCCCGCACGCAATGGTTTTAACGGCTTACTTCG
>OCZT010000803.1_pt1 | contig 31843 bp, 26 predicted proteins | sample 1539031 | NCBI WGS metagenome assembly OCZT01 (sample SAMEA3539308, study PRJEB22396) | soil metagenome | biome: tundra; feature: field; material: soil | place: USA | collected 2010-05 | depth 0.15 m | reverse complement strand
ATAGATCTATGATCTTGTTCTATAATGTTATTCAAATACTTGATTTGTCGAATACCTACGTTTTTAGGTAGTATTTTATCATTTTTCAGTTTATCTATAGCGGGTGGATAAGCTGGATTCTCATCAACGGTTATTACCTTTGGAATTTGATTATGATACGAACTTAGAGCTTTCTTAAATAATCTCTTCGCCGCTTTTCGGTTTCGTTTTGCACTTAACATGAAACCGATTGTCTCTTTATTCGAGTCAACTGCTCGATAAAAAAATTTCCACTTACCTTTTACTTTGATGTAGGTTTCATCAACTCCCCATGAATTATTTGTCAGTCTTAAGTGTCTTCTGATATTCTGTTCTATTTAAGGAGAATATTGATGTACCGATCTCATGATTGTTGTATGGTCAACTTTTACTCCCCTTTCCGCCATCATTTCCTTTAAATTTTTATAGCTCAATAGGCATTTTAAGTACCATCTTACATTTAATAGGATAATTTCTCCTTCATAATGTTTCCATTTAAAGGAATTAGATAGCATATTACTGTCTTTGGTTTTCGCTTTATTCTATTGTATCATTAGAAAGGATTTTTGCAACAGAACCATATTTTTTGCAACGGGATCATATAGTATTTGTGCAGAATAATCTTTAAGTACAAATGTATATTAGATATTTATTAAAAATAAATAATTAATCAATAATTGAATGTCTGGTAGAAGGGATTAGCTTGATAAATAAGCAATTTACTGCACAAGAAGCAAAGGCAGTTGGGGATGAGCTGGGAATAAAATGGGATAAGTTCGATGTTGACCAATTTCGCAGGGGAATGGATATAGAGTTTGAACACGGAACTAGAGACTCCTGGACGAACGTTACTAACGATGATCCTATAATGACAGGAAAAATCGCTTTGGCTCATTTGAATGAGTTTTCGGATTACTATGATAGATTGGAAGAGATGGAGGAAAAAGCTGAGGAGTTCTGGGACAAAAAATGAAAATCAAGCTTTATTGCACTAGGAGATACGCAGTTGATATCTAAAATTGGGTTATGTTGCAAAAATAATATTTCCATAGTTTGATACTATAATTCTTGCCCTTATGTGTTATTTTTTTCTTAACGAAAATGATTACCTTTCCTAATTGTGAATGTTTACACTGATTTTGCAACGAAGCCATATTTTTTGAACCAGAACCGAAAAAAGCATACAGATTTGATTTTAAACAAACACGTTTATTTCCAGTTCAGCTTGCCTTTTTGTCAAAATGTTCATACCAAAAGTTGTTTCATTTTCAAAATTATAATACAGGATATCCACTGCTTTAGATGCGAATACCCTATCTAAAAACCCAACTATTTTTTGTTTATTTTAATACTAAGTGTTTTTCCTGTTTTCTTAAAAAAGCAGGTCTTTTTGGTACTTTTAATACTACTTCTTTTTCAAAGTTCCGACAACAGGAAAACCAGTAAGTGCTCCAGGTCCGTGTGCTGCCTTGCTAATTTCTTGGGTTAGGTCCTCTCCTGCATGGTGCCCCTTGTGCTCGCCATTTTTCCAAAGATAGCTGTTAGAGACATCATAGACAACGCCTTGATCGGCAACGTAAGCCGCCTTCATATTTTTACCGTTGTACTTTGCAAGTTCTTCAAGTGTAAATTCTTTTATTTTCGGTGTCTTTGTCACATTATGCATTTCAACAGCTGGGCTTACTATTGCAACTGTCACTGATATTACGAAAATGACTCCCAGTAAAATAGCTAGTATCCTTTTCGTTCTACTAGATGATTGTTTCAACATTTAGTTCACTTCTTTTATATCGCTCAAATTAGTAATATATTAAAAAATAAATAATTTTGATAAACATCTGATTTCAACAGATTATACATATATCTTATAAACTCCTAGCCAAAAATTGAGATTCATTGAATTCTCTATACTTTAATTTTATTTAGAATACTTTGTACTTTAGTTTTGTTTATAGTACTCTTTTCCCTTGTTGCTAGGTTTCCTGCCTTATCGGCTTCTTTCTGACAAACGTAAGCGCCATTTTTGGTGTTCCCGTACGAATGTTCACCTTTGAAATGATAAATGTGTGTGTTAAGATTGAGCCAAACAACAGTATCTGTTGAACAATGCTGTTTTGCTGATTGCTCTGTGCTAAATGATTGCAGTCCTTTGTTGCCTGCGTTGCTGGAATCGCTATGAGTCTGGTAAGCACCCACTGCCGGAGCTGCCATGGCCGCTACACAAAAAACTACCAGCAAACTAACTAGTGCTATTTTAATTCTACTGGGTGATTGTTTCAGCATTTAGTTCAGTCCTTTATGACTACAAAATTAGACTGTATTTTTTTTTGATAACTATTTAAGCTATAGATAATTAATTGGCTGATATCGATTCTATTACATCAACTACTTTTGATGAATTTCAAAATTTACTTAGTTTATTAGTTATTTTAAGTTAATTATAAAAAAAATAGCTTTTGAATAAAATTTCTTTTCTCATAAAATATTTCAGCATTAGACAATATTTTGATATTACTACTGTTATATTAATAGTCTCTGGATAAGCTTATTTAAGCACAAAACATTCTAAAAATTAACTACAATTTGATATCATTATATTTTATAATTATTGCAAAAGATAGGATATCGAGCCAATAGTTTGATGACAATGTCTCCGTTTTTGTTGCTTTCATGTATGCATATATTTTGCCACAAAAACTGTGCATAAGTAAATACAGGTAGCAAAAAAACATGCTTAAAGGATCGGAGAAAAAGATGCACAAATTATATTTCTTCTATTAAAGGTCTTAAATTATAAGTAAATTCTATTTTTTTTGCATATATTGACCTAATCTTCTAGGGAAAGAAAAATGTAGTCATCAATTCAAGCAGTTTATCAGGAATTAATCCATTACGACTTGAAAAATGGCCATGATATTGTTTCATTTTATGCTCAGTAGCACTTAGACTCAATTGCTGTTCTTATTTAATCTATCAGTGGTAATGGTGATGATGGTGGTGATGATGATGGTGGTGATGGTGGTGATGATGATGGTGGTGATGGTGGTGATGATGATGGTGGTGATGATGGTGGTGATGATGGTGGTGATGATGGTGGTGATGATGTCCATGGCCATGCCCGTCATGTTGAGCAGCAACCGCTACCATTCCTGTCAAGGATACTACGAAAAGGACTGCTAGCAAAATAACCAACATCTTTTTTATTCTACTTTTTTTATTCTACTAACGTTTTGTTCCAACATTGAGTTCACTCCTTTATGACTACAATTAGTAATTATACTGGAATTCGTTTCATGTAACTATTCGAGCTACAAAGAATCAGTTGTTTGATATTTATTCTATTACATCAACTAATTTTGATGACCTATATTACTTATTGAGTTTGTTAGTTATTTTAAATTAATTATAAAAAAAATAGTTCTTGAATAAAACTTCTTTCCCCATAAAATATTTTAACATTGGACAACTATTTAATATTAATATTGTTTTATTACAAAGTAAGATGTTGAGCCAATAGTTTTGCTTATAAAGTTTCATTTTTTGTTTTTGGGGTCAATTAGTTCCGAGTGTTCCAGGAGCTATACATATTCTAAAAGTCCAAGAAGTTTCATGAGAAACTCAATACGTTTTTATTTCTTGTGGAACTTAGGAAACGAAGAGATTTTACCACAAAAAACTATGCATGAAAAACAAAAAATTAGTGAGGATTTGATAAACTCTTATTTAGGGACGGTTACTTATAAAGCCTATCTAAAAGGTGCTGAAATAAAAAATTTATCGAAATTCTCAGCAGAATATTTGCATACATGTAATTCAGTATTATGAGCACTCCCCATTTCACTGCTCACTCTTTTACATTAAGCGCCTTCTGGAGTACCTGGTGATCTGTGACGATATAATATATCAACATCACCGGTATTAATGCCACTTGGTTCGTCGGTAAATGCAGGGACACCATCTTCCCAATATGCAGGAACATCGGTGGTAGTGGTGTAACCGGGCTGGTCGCTATCGTAGTAGGTATGATAGTTGCCGCCGGCATAGTTGCCTTGTGCATTCGATGATACAGCTGTCAATGATATCACTAAAAAAATTGCTAGCGAAATAGTCAATATTTTTTTTGCTTTACTAAATGACTGTTTCAACATTATTTTCACTCCTATTATGAATGTAAACCAACATTAACATTTCCGGATTATGTTGTTTAATCGTTGCTCAATGAGCAATGTAATTTATTGAAATCCGAGATTTATCAAAAGCTCAATCTATCATGATCTAAATTTATTTAAAAGTAGTTATACAAAAAACAATTTATTAAAAAAATTTATTTCCCCATTAAATATTTCAAAATCAAAAAGAATTTTTATTCCATTTATTCTTTTATTATTCTCGGAGATTTTTACAAATTTAACATCTGAACTTCCCATTAATATTGATTGTAATATTGGAAGATTTGTTTTTAGCATTTGCTTAAATATAGTCACTTCAAATTCATCTTGTTCCAGGTAGATTTAATTCGAAATGAGTCCAACATCTTCCGAGTAATTCTTTCTCCACATACCTACCGGTTATCTCCCAATCCTTTTGATTTGTAGCATCTATTGGTGCCTACACTATAATATACAATTCTCTCCGTAGTTATTTTAAATTAATTGTATGAAAAATAGATTCTGACAGAAAAACAATGCCTGACAATATTTTTCACAATCAAAAAACAATTTGGTATTTATAATGATTTTTATAGTTTTAAAACATTTTATCCGAAAGTAAATCTTATTCAAAAACTATTTTTTATGTCATTAATTCAAATTAACATAGGAAGTAATAAACGTCTAGTTGCAATAAATTCCTTATATAAGCATCATAAGCAATTTGTTGGAATGAGAAATGAAAAATACACTAATACCTAAATGTACTAATATTTGGGTTCATTTTTGAAAATGTAAATTAAAAAAATATTATCAGTGAAGGGGATATTTTAACATGTGCCAAGAACATTCTATGATGGGACAGGGATCTATGACGGAGACCGCTATGGTTGAGATGTGGGAGCTTCTGACTGAAGAACAAAAAAAGAAAGTTGCAGTAACGAGAATGGATATATTCATAAAAATTTTTGAAATTAAAATATCCGGTATGGAAAAGATGATCGAGATTAAAAGAGAAACTATCACAGATATTAAAAAAGTTCAGGAAATGCTCAAACAATAAAAATGAATTTGAAAATAACAACAATCTAATTTCGGCGTGATATAAATTATCTGAAATAGTAAATTTCTGTAACTATTCAAGTAGCCTTTCAAAAGCTAGATTTTTTTCTGAAAAACATTACACATTAATTAAATTAGTCTATGATAGGCTAACGAATTTTATTAATAATTTAATGCACCAAGCATAACAATTTTCGAATTTGATTAATGGATATTTAGAAAGGCTAGCTCAATAAAAAAGGAGTTAAATGAATATTGAAACAATCATCTGGTAAAATAAAAAAGGTAATATTTATTTTATTGGCAGTTCTTCTAGTAGCATTAGTGATAGCAGCGGCAGAAAATACAACAAGCAGCAAAGAGATTCTTTAAGAAAGCTTTGAGTTTTAATCATAATCAAATTCCAAAGGTAATAACCGTTGATGAAAATCCAGCTTATCCACCCGCTATAGATAAACTGAAAAATGATAAAATACTACCTAAAAACGTAGGCATTCGACAAATCAAGTATTTAAATAACATTACAGAATAAGATCATAGATCTATGAAGCGAATCGTTAATCCAATGTTAGGATTTCAGTCTTTTCTATCTGTTAATAAAACTTTAAAAGTAATTGAAGCTATAGATATGATTAAAAAAAGACAAGTCAATAATTTAAATTATTCGGTTCTTAATGAAATCAAATATATTAATCAATTGTTTGGTATAGTTTTATAATGTTGGTACATTTTTCTTGGATATTTTGATTTTTATTCATTACTTATAGATTTACATATATTTTTGAATTTTTTGAAACTGAACCCAATAACTCAAATGATACTATCCATTTAAATTATCTGTTGAAATACTCATTTGAGTCGTAATCGAGATCCCATTTCTTTCATAAAATTGTTGACACTGCTTAAAGAAGTGGTCACTGTAATTGTTACTTTTTCTTCTGCAAACTGTGGTTTAGGCTTTACTTGCCTGCTCTCTAGCCCAAGCATTAAATAAACTTTATAGATAATGGTATCGAACTCGACTAATTCACTACATCTGAAATCATGAAGCATGAGAGCTTCTTTTCTGTCAAGGGTTGAAAGCCAGATATTTTTCTCTATCAAGATCCTGAAGACTTCTCTTTCTTCTTCAAGCCTGCATTTTACGTGCCTTATTCTATCAACCAGGGATTCGATTTCCGTTTCAAAAACTTCTTTCTGAGCTGGGGTTAAAGTGCTTTTTTTTCGCACAGTTTCATCGATTGAATCAATCTCCCTTACTAGGTTATCATAAGGATATATCTTAGAAACCCCGTCTTTTTTTAATGTATAGCTGTGGTTCTTATGAGATAAATGATGAGTTTCGATTTCCTTTCTCAGCAGGAACTCTTCCCCACAGCTATCACAAATAATCTTTACAGAGAGTTCGTTTTTCAGAGCAATGCTTGCTGCAGCATGCAGGTCTTCTGCTTCCTGGTGCAGTTTTTCTGTGCTGATACCTCCAGATACTACAAGTTCAAACACAACTTTCCGTAGATTTTCCCTCTCTTCAGGCAAATTCCAGAGCATATGCTGTAACAAGAGTGCCATTGTTCTGTCTACTGCCATGCAGCCACTGCTATAAGCTGCAACCTTTAGGACCTGGATAACTTTCTTCCAGCGCCTGTCCGAAATGTCCATCTCTTGCAACTGAAGATTTTTTCTAAGTTCGAGAATAATAAGCTCAACATCAGGATCAACAGGATGATTTTTTGCGCTTTCTCGAAGTTCGTATATCTCCGAAACTTGAATATTTAAAGAAGGTTTGAAATCGCCAGGGTCTCTGAAAAGGAGATTTCGGAAGTTTTCATCGTCCTGAATATAGGTGAGTCTGTATCTGAACAAAAAACGGTCATAAAGAGCTTCGAGACCTTCATCTTCTCCATGCAGCTCGTTAGAAGCTCCGAAAACAGATAACAAAGGAACATCTACAATATCTTTACCATTATGGTATTTGCGTTCATTCAGGATCGTCAAGAGACGGTTTAGTATTGCACTGCTAGCCTTAAAAATCTCATCTAGTAAAGCGATATGAGAAGTTGGGAGACAGCCCTCTATTTTTCGGCGGAACTCGTCTTCTTCTAGAGCTTTTAATGAGAGAGGGCCAAATATCTCCTCTGGAGTCGAGAAGTTTGTAAGTAGGTAATTAAAAAAATTTCCTCCTCCAATGGACTGACATATATTTTTTGCGAGCTGGGTTTTTGCCGTCCCTGGAGGACCAAGAAAAATTATGTTTTCCCCCGACAGTACGGCAAGAAGAGAACCACTAATTTCGGCTTCCTGCTCTTTGAAATAGCTCATAAATGTGGATTTGATTTCGATGAGTTTTTCTTTCAGGGCCAGGCCTCCAGGCTACAAAATGAAATGTGAAATAAAATATCACAGCCATTTCTCTGAAGTGTTTAGCCTGAATCTATTTGTATCCTATTTTAATTCTTCCAATAATTCCTTTACGTTATCCAATTTATAGCTTCATTTAACTACCATGATACCTATATTGGTTACAACTACGATTGGTCATTTTTTAAATTAATTAATGTCTTCTCGTAAAATAATAATATATTATTTACTATGTGGCTAAATTTGTCAGTGGTGAAAGTTTCAATTCTTATCTGAGTGGATCTTGCTCTCAATGGGAATATCATATTATGTTTCGTCATTCAAGTAATTTTAGAAGTTTCATTAGGCCTATGAGAACTCAGATCATCAAAAATAGCTTCAGGCTGTTACCATGATCCATTCCCACCTCTTTGGGGAATTCATTGTATACATTGCAAACTTGTTTCTATTTTATAATATTTTTAAGATACTTGATGCTTTAATTTACTTTCAATTGACAAATCATTGGTAAACGTTATTAAACAACTGGGCTATCCAAGGTCATTAATCATAAGAAAACGATTCCATATTAATACTGCCACTCAATCATTTGCAAACTTGAGTAATTATGTATCTAACTATTAGATTATATCTGGGTGATACTTTATAACATGTGGTGAATAATAACTCCGAAACCAATCGTAAATTGAAATAATTCTTGACTTAAAATGAAATAAATATTACAATTTTTAATTTTTATAGCATAAAATATGATAAAATTCAATTAAGGGTTTTAAATATATTTCTGTCATAAAATCATATATCAATCCAAAAATACACCGTTTTGCATCTGAATCTGTGCATCGATGAAAACAATGAAAATAGAAGTTTGGTCAGTATAACCATTGGCTCTGCATCCGACTTTTTGCAATGAAAGGAAAGGATAAAGAGCCAATCATATTTTACAGAAATTTAATTAGAACAGCTAGAGTCTAATCTATTTAATTTGTTTAGATAAAGTTCCTTTATTGTACCAAACTTTTAAATTCTGCGGTTAATTTCAATTTTTTCCCATAAGCTTTTATTGATTCATCATGCTTGTTTAGATCATCAAAAGCAATCCTCTATTAAATCAAGTATCTGAATCCTGCGATACTAACTAGGATCATAAAAGATCCAAAAACCGTTGAAAAATAATATTTGCTCAAAACTGATAAAAATATTTTTTTATGTATGTTTGAAATATCTAGTAACAATATGATTAATTAAATCTATTATATTTAATGGATTTTCAGTACCTTAAAGTGGACCTTCTATCAAGCTTAAGGCATTTCTTCACCTACAGATAACAAGATCAACTTTTAGACATTTGGATCAGCTTGGTCACCTAAGCTAATAAAAAAGAAAATTCTAATATTTTGTTTTATCGGCGGTATTAGATGAAAGACGGGAGAAATATATTGGTGGCTATCCCAAATGAAGTTATAAAGCCAAAATCCGACTATAGACATCATAACAGTGGATGTTTACAACATGTATGGTAAGGAATTAATAGAAAAAGTAATGCCGGTAAATTCAGTCTGCAGCTTGGCAACGATTCCTATTACATATATAGATCCCTTAAAGTCATTCTGGAATATGAAATAAGTGGGATGCTTTCGGAAAAGTTTTCATTCCCTCAACCAGCTACTATGTATTCCACTGAGTAAAACATATAATTATTTTCCCTATTTTCGGAGTGTTTTTATACAGTTTATTCTTCAACAAGTTATCTTCTGCATCTCTTTCATTCTCTTAAATATATGAGATTTGATCTCCGTGTTATAATTATTATACAATAATATTTAACAATTATTCAGTTTAAATTGCATAAAAATTTAATGATTTAGATATTAATATCCTTTGACCGAGAAAAAAACAGTCTTTAGATCTCCTAATATAACCTAAATCAGATCCAGATATTTTTTTCCACCTCATCAAATAATAATTTGAGCGGATCAGAACGATTGACTCTCTATCTTCTCATCAGCCATGAAAAACAGAAATATTCATCAGTAGTTATTTTCTCTTCATTTCCTTTGTAAGTTTCTTTTTTGCGTCTTTGCTGCCTGAAGAAGCCATTTTTTCCAGCTCTTCCATTTTTTCTTTCTTAGCGCTCTTTTTCTTATCCATATCTTTTTTTGACATTGCCATAGTGCATACCTTCATATATCTTAGTAAGTGCAATATCTAGCAGGCAATATTGCAGTAAGGTACCTAAGTAAATAAAGTGCCTCAATAGATATTGGCTTAGTCAATCATTTCAGTTTCAAAAGTATTTATTAGTTTCCCACGAAAGAAAAATGTTTAGCTCATTGTTAGTTTCTATGAAGAAATAAATCATCTAGATTATCGAGATGTAATCAAAAAAGTGCAAAAATTTCTGATTTTAGGAAATTGTAGCTGGTAGCCAGAAGGAGATCTCATCATTTAGGGTCAAGTGGAAGCACACAATTTTATTTAATATTTGAGACAAAAAATTCGGAAAAATAAAACTTTTTCTTTAGTTTTGTTCACTTATTGCTGCTGTACTTTCTGTGTATTCTTAAGTAACTCAAAGCAATGTAATTATCTGGAAATATGACTTCCCAATAAAACAGAGATAAAATTGGAGAGGATTTCGATAAACTCCATATTTCGAATATGCTTACAAATGGCGTATATACAACTCGTGAAAATTAGAAATGCATCGAAATCCTACCTAATTTCAAAGCATCATTTATGACTATTATATGCATATGATGAAAATTGGGGATTGATCAACATCCTCTTTTAGTATTGTAGCTAGTTTGAGGCCATGAAGAATATCTAACTCAAAATTTGAATGGGGCCGTTGAGATTCGAACTCAAGTCGCAAGACCCCCAGTCTTGCAGGATGGACCAAGCTACCCTACGGCCCCGAAGTGAAGGCTATTTTTTTTGGTGAAAATTCTCCTCTTTATCCGATACCTTCAGTAGTGTAATAAAATAGATAGTATAAATGTATATCGGTAAGAGAAAGCCGGATTTTCCCTAAAAGATTTTGCATTGAATATGTTAGGTTGAATCTATTCCATAAGTTTTGAGCATGTTAAATTGAGCAGGGCATAGAAGCTAAATATAGAGGACTTCAATTAATCTATAATTTTTTTCTCGAAGGAATCTTGTCCAAAATTTTCCCCGCCAATTTCTGTATTTGCCCCAATTTTTTCTGGATTATTATTCTTTGATTTTAAAGGTAGTTCCCAAAATCCTTGAAATAGTCTTTTTGTTTTCAATATCATCAATTGATAGCGATTAAAATAAAGAGTTGTATAGAAAATTCTTGAATTCACTCTTTGAACAGTAGTGAAAAGGACTTTTCTTTCTTTGAATATCTATTTAGTCGCGCAGATACTCGTTCTCCCGGAGCTCTTCTTGAGCTGAGTCTCCTTTTTTTAACATATGTCTATTACAAAGGATATTCTTTTACTGCTCTTTTCATCGTCGCATCGTACTTTTTGATTTTATTCCAAAGTATTCTCTATATATAAAACCAGTTCATTTTTTCCAGATAAATATACTTTGGAATCAGGAAGTTAGAAGATTGTTATTTTTACTCTTCTGATCAGTTCATAATCCCTTTCTATTATGATATGAAATTTATATCAGAATGCGACTTATCGCCCTTTTTTTGTCAAGGTTCAGTTTCGATTTCACCTTATTTTAGCTTCGTTTTCTCGAAGTTTATCAATTTTTGCATGTCCTGGATTTGAATGCATAAAAGTAGAGTACTGAATCATTTCCTTTTTTATTTACCAACCGAGGCAATTAAATTGACTTTGCAACGGTCCTCGTATTTTTTTCTCTTTGCAGTTATCATTATTTTTATCTTAATAACTAGACTGTGGTACTATCTAAAATATACTCCGAAAAACCAAGACATTTTCTAAAAGAAATCTGAGCGATTCATTCTTTCTCGAGTTCAAAGTCGTAAAGACTACACAATTGCTGTAAAAAAGCACTTTACACATAATGATTATTTCAGTTTCGTTTCTATCTTTAAAAACTTTTTTTGTTAAAAAACAGTGACTCAAAAATGATCGGAAAAGATTTCCAATAAATTAAGGAATGAATTTCAGCAAGTTATTATCCAATTGCCTGGAGATGTTTATATTATTCTTTAAGAACCAAATCAGTAGGTGTTTTCATGAGCAAAAATTAATGTTAAATGATCTAAACTCTTCAATGCATAAAAGTTTATAAAAATTCTACGAAGAATCGCTCTTATGACTTTGAGTTTTACTTGCTTATTGAATCTGAACGTTGTGATTTTGCCTCAAAGCTTTCCTGCGGACAACGAGAAGCTGCAGATATCTGCTTACTGTATGAATGTTATCGGAGTTCACAGATCTCCCGAATAAGTTTGACTCATTTATATACATTTCTTTTCTGGTAATGAGTGATTTTGGGACAACTTCTATAAATTGAAGGTGGGAGAATGGTTCCATAGGCTGCGAAATTGAATGCTTTTCCAATGATTCTTTATTTAGGGCATTGGGCTTAACGAGCTTGAATGCGAGGATATCTACTACTTCGTTATCCTTTCGTCTCTTCAAGAAATCAGCGTTATAATTCTTGCTGAACAATAAGAGTAAATCTCATTCTTTTTTATGCTCTTCACTTTAATTTTTTTTTTCTATTCTCAAAGTTGTCATCTTACAACTCCGGGACTTAAGGGAGGGATATTTTTCTCACATTCTGACCCAAGTTTGCACTCCACTACTATCCCACGGAGTAAGCGACCCAGAATATCAGAACCAGTTACAATCCTCTTTTCCTGACCCCAGTAGAGAATAAGGTCCTGGTCGATTACGTCATCTTCCGGGTATTGCGGAAACACCTTAAATTGCCGGATTACTCTTTCAAGCCTTGTCTTCGGGGATGTCACAATAACTGGAGAATGGCAATAAGAAAGAGGGGTGAATGGCCCTTTCTTGTAAACCGCATCACGAAGGAAATGGTCTGCATCAAGAACCATGACAGGTTCGCCAGTGGGACTGGTGATTATCACCCATTTCTTCCCAGAGGCTTCTATTTTCTGTAAAAAGGGGTCAGATGGTTCCATGTTGAATGGAGGAAAAACTGGCCGACTGTTTTTGACAGGAAGAGATATTATGCTTCTTGGGTCTATTATCGAGCCTTCATCTGAAATACTAACGTCATCTATGGAAAGAAAGTTCAAGGCTCCTCTCCCTTCAAAGGCACTAATATCGGATTTTCCGGATTCGATATGCTTTTCGAGCATAATCCTCACAGCATGTTCCTTGAAGAGTTCAAGTTTTTCTTTCCCAAGCCACCAGTCAAGGATAAGAGCTGTCGGTTTGGCTACAGGATAGAGAATGAACTGATAAAAATAAATGAGAGGGATTAGTTTTGCTCCAAGTGAGAGGGCGTTTCGGGAAAAATAAGCTTGGGGTGCAATTTCTGCGAAACATGTGATCCCAAAGGTCGAAAAAAGAAAAGCTGATGCTCCTGTCATTACAGAGTCTGTGAGTAGGGTAATCAGGACATTTATACCTATATTTCCCCAGAGCAATGTGGTAAGCAAAAAATTTGAATCCTTTCGGATCTGCAGGATTTTTATAGCTTCTTTATTGTTTGCCTCGGCCTCGATTTCAAGCTTAAGTCTACCAAGGCCAAAAATTCCAATAGTCAGCCCGGCAAAAATGGCGGACTGAATCAGGCAGAGTATTATTAATATCCAAGTAATTATTTCATTCATTATGAATCTATAACCTCTATGATATTCATCTAAGCCTCATCAAATGTCTTAGCCTAGTCGATAATTATTTTGTATTTAAGATAACTATGATCTAAGAGCCTTGATTTTATTAAATTTAATCTTATATTTCACTACTATTTAAATAAATAACTTTTTGTAAATTTTCTGCATTTTTTAAGATTCTATTGACAAGTTTCAAGATATCCTTAATTTAAGTTTTAATTACACTATTCCTTCTTATTATGGGTAAATAGAGCCGTAATTAATTGTTTATCATATAAATAATTTCATTCCGAATCAAAGTTATGGTGTTAAATAAAGGTACATGTGACTGGGTGTGATACCATCACTTTGATGTCATGGTTATGTCATTTGGTTACTTATCTATAAACACAAAAATAACAATATATGATCTATTTTGTATATTTATTCAAATTTTTATTTAAATATAATAATATTGACCTATATAACTAGTAATTTAGTAAATTATAAAATCAATTTGATATAAACTGGAACGATGGCTTATCTTCTGTGAAATCATCAATATAAACAAGTTCGGAAGTAGAAAAATATCGTATCTCAAGAATCAATTTCATGAGGTGAGCAAAAATTTGACTTGAATTCACAGTAAATTTGCACAGTTATCCAGTTATAAAATAGTAAAGGACTACTGATATTCCTGCGCCTGCGAAAGTTGCCAAAAAATTGACTCCGCTGTTTGAAAGCATCCCATTTTTTTGAAGCGTAGCTCCAAGGAGGCTATCCACATTAGTGCCAAAAAAACCACCTACAGTTGCAATCCCGACTGAGAGTAACAGGTTATCAGACACCCCTAAAACGTAGGCAAGCAGTCCTATCACCGCAGATGCAAAAATTGAAGAAATTTCGCCAAGTAAGGAAACAGCTCCATCAGTTCCAGGTTTCGCAAACTTAAGAGTTGTAATCATCCTTGGTCTTCCTTTTGATGTTGTCCCAATTTCACTTGCTAGGGTATCACCGGTAGCTGTTGCAATCGTGCCCAGATATGCATAAACAATCGGAAGACTATATTCCGGAAAAATTCCAGATGCTATTGCCAGGATTAGGGCTGCAGTGCTGTTTGAAAATACATTTTCATAACTGCGGATTCCTTCCTTAGTCTGTGCAATTCCTATGGATTTTTTGTATTTATACTTATATTTGGTAAACCCTCCTCCCAGAATAAAAAAAATTAACAGAAGCAGGAACCAGGAAAGATCAGTGAAGACAATTATTAAGGCTCCAAGTAGGGCAGCACTTAGAAGAGCCGAAATATCGGCAATTTTAGCCCTGTAGGCAAGTACGCCAAGGAAAAAAGAGAAGGTGACAGCTATTAGCATTTTTTCCGGAGGGACCCAGTATCTAAATTCTTCAAAGATCCACATCGTCATCCCTACACCCAATGGTACTGATATATTTCTTTCTATTTTGGATGGAATCGACTCGAAAAGAGAGCCTGTGACTGCTCCTATTACGGCTATGAAGAATACCATATTATATGAAACCGAAATCTTCTCCCAGTAAACGATCCATCCCGCCGCAAGAAATGCCGCAACAATACGAATTCCCAGGATAGCTGAACTCCAGAATATTGAGAAATTTCTCTTTTTAATCCTGCTACATTTTGGCTTAAAATCAGAATCATATTCTTTTTCCACAAAAAAATAATTATGGTTTCCGACTGCTGCAACTGCAAACGCGGCAAATACGATATATAACGGATACGTGTACGAAGAATTCCCTGAAATGAAGGATACAAATAGCATCAAAGATAGGGAAAAACAAAGGCTAATGACCTCCCTGTAGTTGTTAATATAATTTCCTGAAAATCTGATAGCTAGGAAAAGCATGATTGACAGGGGAAAAACAAGATTAGTCCCCGCAAAAGGGGCTATTAGAACGAGTAGAAGATATAGTGTGTGGATTACAGGAATTCCATGGTAAAAATCTTCTTTTTTGAAAGTCATGGTAGCTTTGTTCATATAAGACATCTTTCGCTTTTATACTTTCCAGGGAAACTAAACCGAATGGATTTTTCTTTGTAGAATAAATAGTTCTTTTTCTTTCACTTTTTATCCAGAAATACTTTCGCTTCGGAAGTAGTTTCGTCTTATTTATATTTTCACAATTTAAATAACTCCATTTATTATATATTAGCTGGTTTAGCATACCGCTTAGCTCATGAATCATAAAACTTTTTAGTATTTTCCGGATTGCCGAAATCTATCATTAACTCCACTAAAAATTTATTATAATCAATTATATGACTTAACAGCAACAGGCCCAAAATATTGTTCCACACAAACTTTTTTGATATTTATACTGATTTGATTTATATCTTCGTTGGCTTATGTATGACATTGTTGCCAATTTATCCCCTTTTGTCCTTACCTAAATAAGGTTAAATTGAATATTTATACTAGTTTTCAACAGCAAGAACCATCCAGTTAGATAAATATATATTAGTGTTAGGAGTGATTTAATATGTTCTTATTTTGGTTTGCGTTTTGGTTGGTCTAACATAACTAAGAACATCGATCTTGGTTTATTTTTCAAAGTAATTATGTAATAATATCAAAGAGGGGAACTATGAAAATAGTTGGTATACAGTCAAGCCTACGGGACAAACAGAGTAATACTTTAAAATTGCTGAATTGAAGCCCTGAACGGAGCTTTAGAAGTAGAAGCTATCGACGTTACGAAGCTAAATATTAACTATTGCACTGCCCGCAATTCCTGCCATGAGACAGGGATATGCTAAATAAAATATGATTTCAATGTTCTGTTGGAAAAGCTACTGGCTGCGGATGGTCTGATCTGGAGCAGTCCTAATTACATAAAAAATGTGACTGCCCAGCTCAAGACACTGTTCGATAGGAGTTCACTTATTGTTCATGAACAGTCCTCTGATAGGAAATATGGTTTTTCCTTTACAACTGCAGGTAATGAGGAAGTGGATTTTGTCCTTGACATTATGAACAACTATATGATAAATTGCGGGGGCATCATCATAGGAGGAGTGGGCTACGCAATAGCCCAGGGTCCTTCAGCACTACTAGCAGTCATTGAAAAATCGCAAAAAATGGGCAAAGATCTTGTTGAAGCAATAAAAAAGAGAAGGCAATGCTCTGAGCAGGAGGATGCACATAAAGCATGGAGAGAAAGGTTCAAGTATGTCCTCATTGCCGATAAAGACCACTGGACGCATAACTGCGATTATTGGGCTGAAAAAGGCTGGATCCAAGAATAGCTTATTGGGAAAGTGATTACATAGCATCACCAAATTCACCAAACGTTATAAATTTTGGAAAAAAATATTGAGTATTGTGGGTTGAAATTTCGTGCACTACTAAGAATTCAGGGATGACAGCGATTGAGCTGTCGCAGAAATAAACTGGAATCCAAGATCAAGTGTAGTTCCTTTTAGCCACATATTCTCCAGACAATACGCAAAAGACTGCTGTTCTATCATGGTAAATCTTTCTCTTCGTCTACTAAGAAGAAGTGGGTAGCTAGGCAAACATCCGAAAACCGTCCATATTTTCTTGAACATCGCAAGCTGTTTTACAAACAGCTGACACGTTGGATGAGCTGTGAATCATTTCCCATAGCATTTTCAAGTTGGGAATTTATTGTCGGGACATCTTCGAAGTTAAGGAGGCTGTAGTTATCATACATTTAGAGCTTTTTTCGTGACGGAAAATCTACGGTAACTTAAAATTTCTGTGTTACTACGAGCATCCGCACCAACAAAAGGAGTACAAAGACCTATATTTTCAATCCTTCATATTGGTCGAAGAGTTTGAAATTTTAAGATTTAATCTCTATGAAAATTTAAGGCAGAGATATTGAAGAACGTTATTTCAAAAAACATATAGATGGACATCATGTGCAGTAGTAGATTCACTTGCATGTGCAGTTGTTTAATAATCAGATATATAATATAATCCCCTAACTAGTAGTATTAATGTTTGCATTAATTTTTCCACTCTTTTTTATGAATTAGACTTTCCATAAATGTCCTTCCAATTTCACAATTTTGTCGGCTGTTATTTTTTTATAAGACTGTCTGCCTATTAAAACGTCGTTTTTGAAATCATTTTACACCTTCCGATCTTTAGTGATTGTAGTTGATTAATTGATATTTGCTCTTTAGAAATCCTTAATCTAATGCAAATTATTTTTACTATCTTTTTATTTACGTTATAGGTTATTAGTTCAAATTTTACTTATTTGATTCGATTATGAAACTTTCTTGCCTGAGTACTCATTCAAACTTCTTTTGACAACAGCAAACGTTGTCTCGGTTATATTTATTTAAATGTATTTAATTTTATCAAAGATTAAGTGCAGCTGTCTTCTAATTTTTCCATAATTTTCGTTCTCTTTCTTTTCTGCAGGTTAATGGAGTTTATTTTATTTCTTCTCTAATTAGGGGATGTATTTTTTTCTGAAACAGATCCTTTATCCATCACATAATATTGAGATTTTATTATCTCATTTGATTGTTTCATCAGAGTATTTACACGTTTGATTTCATGATATTTTTTGGGATTTCCCATTCTAATACTATCTTTTTATCTATGTAAACTAATATTAAAGTTTTCAAGAAGCTCAGTCGTAGCTTCCCTGTTCTGTGTGAATAATAATAACTTACATTGGAATTTCTAAATCTTGTTACATCAGTTGCCTTTAATATAGGTCATTTCCCAATGTGAGTAAAACAACTTTAGAGTTTTTAACAATAGAAGGTTAAACAGAGAAGAGGGAATTCTGGATACAAATTTTTTAAGGGTGGTGAAATGGGTAGTCTTATTAAGATCCAGTTTTTCGTTTATATTGTTCCTGAGTTCAATAAGTTTTATAAAATCAAGATGCTTTGGCTGATATATTCCTTAAGCAAAATTAAAACAAGAGTTTGATGTTTAGTATAAATATGTTTGGAATATTTGCAGGATTAAACGTCCATTTTTGAGGATTTAGGCTGATATTAATAAATTTAACGTACTTATTTGATTTCAAAATTGTGTGGTTTTTCGTTTTTTGTGGAAAATAGAGAACGATTTTATAACACAATGTTTATTAAAATATATAAAAGCATAACTTAGAAGATTTCGACATAGTCATTTTTCTTCCGTCTTTTCTTGTTATATAATTTTTAGTGACTTAAGCGGGGAGACTTATTTTCGAAATTGTTACTTCTTTTAAAAAGTGTAATTTATCCGTGTGTTCACTATAGTTACTTTAAATTGTTATTTCTCAACAGGCCCGTTGCTTTAACAAGCAAGTTTTCAGAGCCTTTGTCACTGATTTTCTTAGCTGGAACACCGGCTATACTGATATTTGTCTCGTGGAATGACTTATTCACAACAGCATTGGCACCTATGGCAATTCCATCGGCGATTACAACATCTCCAAAAATTTTCGCACCAGGCCCGATGTAAACATTTTCCCCAATTTTAGGGGCAACATCGATGTATTTTCCTGCTTTTATACCAATACTAGTACAAACATGTATTCTACAATTTGCTCCAATTTTAGCATATCTACTGACGACAATAGTGCCTCTATGACCAATAGATAACCCAGGCCCAAAGACATTCGGAGGGATGCTAAATCCAAGAAGAACGCTCAAAATAAAAAATTTAAAATATGTATATATATAAATTATTTTGTAAATCTTCGATTGCTTACAATTATGATAGTATTCAACTTTTCTTAATAATTTTTCAAAAGTCCAAATTTCATCTATAACAATTCCATTTTTTTTTGTTCGGCCTAATGCAATTCTATCAGCTTCTAGATAATAATTATAATCATCTTTTGATTTTATCATAGCATCTCTCGAATTGTTTTTTTCAATTATCTCCCTACTTCATGAATTCCTTGGGAAATTCTCTGCTTATGTAATATTTTCTTGTTATTTAGTCTTCATTTATATTAATGAGTATCGGGAACGCTGGTCTAAATACTGATCCTTTCTGCGAATGCTCCAATAATTGGTTTCTTTTTTAGCTCCTTGATAGTCTTTTTTCATTGTATTTTCCGTTCTTATTGCAATCGAATATTCTTAGCTTTCTGTGTGGATGGATTTCTCAAGGCAAATAAAGAACTGAAAATGGAGCTCGAGTATAATCCGAAGAGATAATAATAACTAGTAAATTTATTCAGACTGTAAAAGAAGAATCGATGTTTTATATGTGGCATCGTCACGATTTTTTAATAGGGTAGGATTTTAGGTGTCAGTCCAAGATTTTGGGTGCAAAATAACTTAAAGTGCAAGCCCTGTTTATAAAAAGTCATTTATATATCATTTATATGCATATGACAAGATCTAGAGGTTTATCGAGATCTCCTATAAAATCAGTTATCTCGAGTAAAGTGAAAAGGGCAGCATATGGCAAAGTTACAACTTCAATGGTACAACTTTGAGAATTACGCTTTATTATGGGTTTTCTTTCGTTCTTCTATGAAATTAAGGAATTCTTGGGAATCACTTATCCTGTCAAGTTCTTTTTTTTCGATCAAAACTGTATTTTTCACGGATTTAATTTTGGAACATCCATTGATAATGAAAACTGATTGTGTCTCTGTAACAGAGGAAATGCTGCTCATCAGGCTAGCACGTTTGATTATGGTTGTGTTGAATTCGCTGATTCCTGTGAGGATAACTGAAGACTTATCCCTTGAAACGGCTTTAAAAGGCGACTGAGCTGTGGGAAGAACATCATATCCGAGAGTGGAAATCATATTAAGGATCAAATCCTCCGGTAAAAGCATGAAGGATTTTTTTTGAGTTTCTAACTCGGCTTCTGTCTTTTTTCTGGACTTTCTATTTCCACAAGATTTTAGAATATTTATGGGCCTTGCCAACTCAACCTCAAAGATATCTTCTAACTGGAGTAGGATATCAATAGAAGTGTCCATTCCTTCTTCCTCATACTTGCTAATAGTTCTCCTTGAAACACCTACCGTTGCAGCAAGAGCCCCTAGAGACATCGAATGATTGATCCTAGCTTTTTTGAGGGTGTCTCCCTCGATTGAAACATATAGTCCACCAGGGGCTGCCGAAACTAACGGTGGAATGTTTTCAATAAAATAGTCGTGAAGAGTCCTAACATTAAGGGCAAGAATATCATAACGCATGTATACAACGCTATCTTCAAGCATCTGATCTCTGGTCTTGGCTCCCACGACAATAGCAGCACCTCCAATATACTCGGCCAGGTATTTCATCTCCCTGGCAGTTTCTTCATTCAGGCCGTCAATATTAAATAATACCTTGCAAAATAGTAGTATTTCATCTTTCCGTGCAGCGACGTCGAAACTTCTCGGACGAATGTTGCAACGGTCAGAAAGTGAAAAGCCTGCACGTGACAATACATCAATAATTTGATGCATGAGATCCTCTTTTGACATTCAATATTTATTTCTGTTTGATCATCTATATACATGTTGCTTCGTTAGCGATACTTTAAAGTATAAAAATAAGTAAGTGATAACAAAAATGCAGCTATATAGAACTGGTTGCATAAAGTATTAAAGAAAAAGATTGAAAAGACAAAAAATGATAATCGGAATTGATGATACCGACTCAAATGAAGGAATGTGCACCACATACCTGGGAGCCGTGCTTCTTGAAGAACTACAGATATATGGGATTGTTGAAACTCTTCCTTTCCTTGTACGCCTTAACCCTACCATTCCTTATAAAACGAGAGGGAATGCTGCCATAGCCTTGAAGCTTAAAACAAACTGGCCCGAAAAAGCAATTGCCTATATTTTGTCCAGAATAGAAGAACTTGCACATATGGATTGTGAAAAAACCAATCCAGGAGTTGTTTTTATCCTGGAAAAAGAATATGAAAGCCTCAAACTTATTCTCAATAATTTTTTAACAGAGGCTATAGTCGATGTAATTGAGATACAGAAGGCAAAAAACATTATCACAAAGTATGGGATTCACTCAAAGGGTTTCAAAAATGGAAGAGGACTTATAGGTGCTCTTGCAGCCTGTGGGGCCATGCTGAATCCTGAAGAAATGGATTGCACTTTCGAGCATTTGGCATACCGACGGAAGGAAAAATATGGGACTCCACGCAAAGTATATAAGGAAAGTTTCTTTGAAGCTGACAGAGAAACATACCCTAAAACATGGGATACTGTGGATCTCACAAACAAGATTGTAGTCTGCATACCTCACTCGTTTGATCCAGTACTCTTCGGAATCAGGGGAGAAAATCCGGAAATCGTTACTAAAGCTGCAGGGATCATCAGGTCTGAACCTATTGAACGCTTTGTTGTATACAGGACAAACCAGGGCACTGATATGCACCTTCTGCCAGCAATAAACATTGCTGAAATCCGAAATATGCATTCTTACAAGCTTGAGGGAACTGTTTCAGCAGCTCCGAATACTATTACTGGAGGACATGTCATTTTCCCTCTTAGGGATGGTGATGGAAAAGAGATCGATTGTGCAGCCTTTGAGCCTACCAAAAACTTCAGGGCAATCGTTAGGAGGCTCATGTCAGGAGATGTAGTCATACTTTCGGGAAGTGTCAGCTCAGGGACACTGAACATTGAAAAAATGGAAATTAAATATCTTGTGTCTATTTACGCCGAAGAAAATCCAAAATGTCCTAACTGCGGAAAGCATATGAAATCTGCAGGACGAGGGAAGGGTTTGCGCTGTAAAAAATGTGGGATAAGAAACCCCTCGAAAATCAGATATGAAGTGAAACGAGATATTGAGGTAGGACTTTACGAGGTTCCACCCTGTGCCAGAAGGCACCTCGCAAAACCGTTAGTCAGGGAAAAGCGATCTGAAATTAGAGTCTATCCTTCCCGATAAAAGGAACGATCGAAAATCGAATTATCGAGTTTATTAAGCATCTCTTATTTTCTCATATTATCTGTAACCAGATTAGCATATTTCAGGGACAGGTGGAATTTTTCTTTTATGCTCGCTTCTCTCGATGCGTTTCATTACGGAGTTCAGTTGCTCTAGAGAAACTCCAACGGTACTCATAATTGTTTCTGGAGCTTTATTTTGTTCAAGCATCATTAGCACATTATCCAGTTTTATATAAGAAATTCCGAGTTCATCTTCATCTGCTTGGCCTGTCCAGAGGCCTGCAGACGGTTTTTTGGCAATAATAAATTCCGGAATCCCTATCTTGCGAGAGAGTTCCCAAACTTCTGTCTTGTAAAGTCTGGCTATGGGTTCAAGATCAACTCCTCCGTCTCCATATTTAGTGTAATAGCCAATAGTAATTTCAGTTTTGTTGCTTGTTCCCATGACCAGGCGATTCATCTGGTTTGCATGAAAATAAAGAAGAGACATCCTTATCCTTGCTTTCAAGTTACCTTTGCTGAGCTTGTCCGTAGATTCGCTTTTAGGAATTGCAGCCATAAAAGCCGAAATAATTCCTGAAATATCAATTGTCCTAACATCGATCCCAAGCCAGTTTGCGAGAGCTTTCGTTTCTCTGTTATCTGTAGAATGGGTTGGGCTGAATTCAGGCATGTGGATTCCGAGTACTCTATCCTTTCCTAGAGCTTTTATGGTAAGTGTTGCTGTAAGGGCTGAATCTATTCCTCCACTAATACCTACAACAACCCCATTAGCATTTGCTTTATCAGTTTCATTCCGGATAAAATCAATAATTTTATTTTGCATTATTTCAAGTTTCATGCTGGCTATTTCCTGAACATTAGTGATATTAAAGTCTGGGTTATACAAGTGTCTTATTAAGATTAAAATTTGAATGATGCTTAGTAAGTCGAATGATAATAAAGTCTGAATGAGATAAAATGATTTTATACACCAAAGCTGTAGATATATTGATCCTCACAAGAAGGTGGGACAAAGGATAAGCTTATCTAATAAATGTAAGGTATAAATGACATATATTCTTGGAATATACTATTCCCATACATGTGCTTATAAATAGTTAATTATTCAAATAGTTAATTATTCAAATAGTTAATTATTCAAATAGTCAATTATTCGATGAACTCCTATGACTGCAGAACTGTCGTCTTGATATAGCTACAGGACACTAAGGTATTTTTTGGCCACGATTGCTGGACAAAAAATTCGAGGTTTTTTAACCATATAATAAATAGTTAACACAGGACGAAATTTTTCAAAGCATAGGCATTGAAATAACAATAGAGCCTAATTTAAATGAAGAAGTAGTTCATAGTAAGTAAGTTGAAATTTAGATATATATTATTGTATATCAATTTGTGGACTTGTCCGCAAATACGTGAGAAATTCTAAAAACAGAGTTCAATTCTCGTATCTTTAGAATAATTAGAGAGTCCTTTGCTCAAGGTTTTCAGCAACTCACGGACATAACCCAATTTTTTATAATTAAACATAAATTGTAACAAAAAAGACAACTATTTTCGGGATGATCTATGGACGAAATACAGTTGAAGGTTGAAAAAGCATATCCTATCGACCTTGGAAGGGGAATTATCCGACTTGATCCTACAACTTTACTAAGACTTCAGCTTTCGCCAGGTGATATTGTGGAAATAAGGGGGAAGAAAAAAACTACGGCAAAGGTCTGGAGGGCAGATAGGCAGGATTGGGAACAGGGACTCGTGAGAATCGATAACTTCATCAGACAAAATGCAGGAGTTTCCATAGGAGAGAAGGTAATTATCAAAAAAGTGGAAGCTTTGGAAGCAAAAAAGCTCATTTTGGCGCTTCCTGAAAGCATGACACAAGGAAGCCCTGAGCTCCAGTTCGGGGAGCATGCAAATGAGATCATAAAACGGCACATACTCAAAAGGCCAGTGTTCAGGGGTGACATAATTCCGATAATTAATTCTATGTCTCAGCCAATGACTGAATCCCTGACTACAAGCCAAGTAATTCCTTTGGTTGCTGTCGAGACTGACCCTTCAAATGCAATAGTCATTATCACGGAGTTAACAGCCATCGAACTTCGAAAAAAACCCGTAAAGGGCTACGAAAAAGCAACCAAGGGCATAACTACTTATGAAGATATCGGAGGTCTTGGCGAGGAGATCATGCGTGTTCGGGAAATGATAGAGCTGCCTATGAAGCACCCGGAACTCTTTGGTCACTTGAATATAGAACCTCCGAAGGGAGTTATCCTATACGGTCCACCAGGAACTGGGAAAACTCTGATTGCAAAAGCCGTAGCAAATGAATCTGGAGCAAGTTTTCATTACATTGCAGGTCCAGAAATAGTGGGGAAGTTCTACGGAGAAAGCGAGGAAAGGCTCCGAAAGATATTCGAAGAGGCAACACAGGATGCACCGTCGGTCATTTTCATAGATGAAATCGACTCCATCGCTCCAAAAAGAGAAAATGTAACTGGAGAAGTGGAAAGGCGAGTGGTTGCTCAGCTCCTGACCCTTCTTGACGGAATGGAAGAAAGAGGGCAAGTTGTGGTTATAGGAGCCACTAATCGTGTGGATGCAATCGACCCTGCGCTCAGAAGACCAGGTCGTTTTGACAGAGAGATCCATGTCGGTGTGCCTGATACGAAAGATAGATACGAAATCCTGCAAATTCACACTCGTGGCATGCCTATCGAGAGAATTGATACACTAGAAACCGAAACAGAAATAGAAGCCGAGGCTTATGGGGCTGATGAAGTTTCCCTTGAAAGGGAAAAGAAAGATGAGATAAACAAATACATGATGTATCTGGCTGAGCGAACTCAAGGATTTGTAGGTGCGGACCTTCTGGCTCTAGTGCAGGAAGCTGCCATGCGCTGTCTAAGGGAAAATTTGCCTGAACTTGATCTGGAAAAGGAAACAATCCCGTCGGAAAAATTGGAAAAAATAGTTGTAACCAAAAAAAATTTTGAAGACGCCTTGATGGAAGCTGAACCTTCAGCTCTGAGAGAAATTTTTGTAGAAATGCCCAACGTAACCTGGGATGATGTTGGAGGGCTGGATGAAGCAAAGCAATCAATCATTGAGGCTGTAGAGTGGCCCATTAAAAGTCCACAAAAATTTGTCCAAATGGGTATAAAGGCTCCAAGAGGAATTCTGCTTTATGGCCCACCAGGAACAGGAAAAACACTTCTAGCCCAAGCTGTTGCCAGGGAGTCAAATGCAAATTTCATAAGTGTCAAAGGGCCAGAGATATTCTCAAAATGGCTTGGGGAATCGGAAAAAGCTATCAGGGAAACTTTCAAAAAAGCACGACAAGTTGTTCCCTGTGTAATTTTCTTCGATGAAATAGATTCAGTTGCTTCCATGTCGGGCGTGGATTCCACAGATAGCCATACTTCAGAGAGAGTGCTGAACCAGCTCTTGACCGAAATGGACGGTCTGGAGATTCATAAAGAGGTGGTAGTGATTGCTGCAACCAATCGTCCTAACCTCTTGGATCCTGCGATTATACGTCCTGGTCGCTTCGACAGATTGGTTTATCTGGGGACTCCTGATCGCAGAGGCAGACTCAAAATTTTTAAAATACATACTAAAAATACACCCCTTAGCGAGGATGTGAACCTTGAAAACCTTGCCGATATAACTGAAGGTTATGTGGGGGCTGACATAGAATCAGTATGTAGGGAGGCTGTTTTGATTGCTCTCAGAGAAAATTTTGGGATAGAATTGATAGAAATGAGACATTTCAGTGAAGCTCTGAAGAAGGTAAAGCCCACTATCACAGAAAATATTGCTCAATTTTACGAAAAAATAGAAGCACAATTTAAGGGAGGCCAGAAACTAACAGAATCAGGTGCATACGTTGGTTACAGATGAGATATAAAATGATTAACTTTTTAAAAGATAAGCACTTGAACAGAAAAGTTTTTAAAGAATATAACTCCAATTGGAGTAAATTATCCAAAGTGAAAAGCCAGGTTTACCCTAATTCGCATAAAATTGAGAATGGAGACACGAGATAAAATGTCGACAGTATTTGCAAGGAACCTTCTCTTCAACAAGCAGGTAATGGCTACCGACGGAACAGAGATAGGAACGCTGAGCAACATTATAATCGAGAGTAAAGGGGGAAATATCATTGACCTGATGATCACCCCAAATCCAAACTTTGACACTTCAAGGTACAAAAAAGTGGACAACTATATTCTGATGTCTTTCGATTCCGTAAGCGCCATTAAGGACTATATTATGGTGGACAAGATGAAAGCTAGGGCATGAATTAACACATCGGGGAACGGAGAAATAGATATCTTTCTATTAGAATCTTGTCTTCATTTTTTTAATTTATCTATATTTCAGCCCAAAATAACTCATTTTTCAACTCCTAAAATAATAAATTTCCTTCTCCGACGGAGCCCTATTTCTGCAGATGGAGGATTAGACTAGTCAACTTTTCAGCATAGTATAAGCTACGTATTCTTGTAGGTATGCATAGTAATATATATGGTTATGCATGTATTCCTATAATTATATAGTATTATGTAAATGGATGGATGTTTGATGTGATTTTGTTCGTCAAAATGATTCTATATGCTCATTGCGGCATCATTTTGTGACAAGTATAATGATAGAGAAAATACTTTGAAGATCAAAAATAGTTGTTACCCTGAAAGCAAAAATCCATCTTTTCAGTGATTAATTCGAGGTGGATGTACTGAATCTGGAGTGTGGTGAAGCTTATCTTTATATAATCTTCGCATCAAAATCAATGATCTGTACCCTAAAGAGGATTTAGATGAGATACTGATTTTCACGAGTCGCATATTTAATTTATAAGCATGTAACTAAATTCAGGGTTGATTAAAATCCTTTAAAATTAGTATAATATGTTCATTAAACAAATTGAATGCATCGGTTTTCAACTAATATTCCTCCAAAGGAATCATTGTATTACCTTCAATATCGTTTATAATATTGATACATCGATCTATGCTTCCATTGATTTGTTTTCCTCTGTCATTATCAACCGTTCCAACGCAATTTCCATCAGTTCATCACTCTGAAGCTGTTTTTTGATTTCAGGGTATTGTTTAAAGATTTGTCTTGCTGTGATACTTTTTAGAATTTACCTTACTCTTTAGAGAGAATATTTCGGATTTGATGCACTTAGTAATGATGTTGGTTATTTACATTTTTTGGTGCTAAACCAAAATTCACTTCTTCAAGAGTTGTGGGCTTCATAAAAAGCATCATAGTAGGAAAAATCTTTAAAGAATACATGAAGATTTAAATAACAGTTATAGGATGGTGAACCGATGGAAATTGCGCTGGAACAGTTGATTATAGTACTTCTAAGTCGCAAAAACTCTGTTGAAAATCATGAAACTAAAAATAAAAAGCGTATAATCAAATCAAAAATATCTGTTTCTGAATAATTCCTTTGTATCCATGCGGGGGGTGTGAACATATTCAGTCACTTGTATTAGATATTATAGGTATACAAGTTGAAAAAACAATGCAAGATGCCAAATCTTGCAAATTTTATCTCTCTTTATCTCTAAGAATCACTATGTTCCCTCGTCCTCTTTTGAACTTCTCAACCAATTTTCTCTTTTCGAGGTCAGCGAGCATTAGACTAACTTTTCCTTCGGAATATTTCAGCCTGCTGCGTAGATTTTTCTGAGTAATCCGGCCTCCTTGGCCTCTAATTATGTCTATAATTTCCTGGAGGTCTGCGGGAAGTGGGAGCTTTTTCTCAGGAGCGAGAGTTTTAATTTGTGGATTTTTTGTGGTTTTTTCAAGGAAAATTCCCATATTTTCTCCTTCTACCCATAATTTCGCTAATTCAGTTTCATTTTCTGGAAATTTAATTTCCTGTACTGGATATTCTTCTTCATTTTCTGCCAGTGCTTTCCTCTCCAGTATTTCTGATTTGAGTTTTGTTACTGGCTCTATTATGGATTCAGCTTCTTTAGTATCTCCCTGAAAATCTTGCATCACTTCAGGATCAATGATTTTATTTGGAACTTTCATCGGAAGCTCTTGAGTATTTATAATTTCGACCGACTCTTCAATTTCGTGGCTCATTTTTTCTTTATGAGGCACTATTTTTACCATCTTATGCTTTCCAAAAAATTGATAGCTCCCAACTAGTATAATTAAAAGCATAAGAAATATTAGCAGATAATTTACATTTGGAAAGTTAAATCCATTTTTTTCGGTAATGTTCATGCCATTAGAAGTATTTTGTTTGGGTAAGGCTGGGTTTGTCGCTGGTTTTCTTTCAATGAAGGTTGAGTTTTTGGAAAATGCATCTAATCCAGAGCCAGTCATGAGCTCTTCGGAGTAAACGGGAAGAAGCAGAAGGTCAAGAACATAATTTCCGTCACTTTTAATTTTGATCGTTCCTGTTGCTGAATGAGTGAGGGTATTGTTCTGGTAATATTTCGCTGTGATATAGTAGTCTCCAGGCGTAAGTTCAAAGGAATATAGGCCATATTTTGCCACCATAAATTGTAAAGGAGTTGAATTTACTTCGACAACGGCATTTTCCAGGGGTTCAAAAGTATCCCATCCATAAACTTCCCCATGAACTGTAGCGGTGTTGCCTGCTATGGCAGGTGCAACCAATGCGAATACTATAGCAGCAATGCAAGCAATAGAGAGCCTTAGATTCATTTTTATCAGTAAGTCCAAACTGGAATTGGATTTCGTTATCCTTCCATGTAGCAATATATTTGTACACTTTTTTAGAAATTCTATGACTTTATTTAATAAAACTTCCTTTGTTCTGGCACTTCCAGATCAAACATGTTCTCTTAGGCGCGATTACTTACCATCTTGTACCTAGTTCCAACATTATATTCTTTTAAAGAAGGTCTGTATATATAGGGACTCATTCCTTTCTCAAAGAAAGGCTTAGCCCATTTTTTTTCTTTTATTATTTTCCCTGCATTCTCAATCTTGTATGTGCCGTTCCCAAAGAGCGACGAATGTCCATTTCCATATGCATAGATAGTAATATTTGAACCGCTGAGCATTACTGTCTGAAGGGAATCTGGGATTTTGATGTCGGCAGAAATTATATTGTATATTAACACTTTATCATGCACATCTTTTTTCTCTTCAAACGTGTAGTTACCCTTTATATCTATTTCGACATTTTTAGGAGGATTCAGTATTGTAATATTCCCATTTTCTAGATGCAGGTTAAGGGTAAAATCTCCCACAAAAATCGCTTTTCCATTTCCTGTTGCACCGAGTCTGAACTTTTTGTTTAGCTCCTCGTTCCCAGGCATCATTCGATGGAATTCCTCGAAAATCTCTTTCAATATAATGTTTGCTTTGATCATTATTTTTTGAGACCTGATCAAATGTTCCCTTTCTATATTTTCGGATGGATAACTCCTTGAATTTGTGTTCACAGATGAGCTGCTGTTTTGTTTATTGAAAGTAGTATTTGCGAGGGCTCTGTCTTTTTTTGCTTTTTCTATAAGGTGATCATATTGCAAAAGTAAAATCTCAAGTCTGTCAACATTCATCCCTTCTTCTTTATGATGTTTGATCCCTGTCTTAATATGCATCGAAATAATCTCTGCTTTTTCAATATTTCCGTCGAGAATGGATGTTGCATTTTTAAGATTGTGAACTGACTTAAAGCCTGGACCTTCAGAGAGATCATGAGGATGCACATCTGACATCTGGCATTCATGACCTATGAGTCCAGGATAAGGATAAAAGATAATCCTGTAAATATTTTCTGGAGCATTGTAATTAAGAGGTTGAGGTTCCGTATAAATACAACCTGAAATTGTGATAATGCCTGCAAGTATCAGGAGCAGGGAACAAAATTTGATTTTCATAATGGGTCACATCGTATGGAAAGAACCTAATTATGGATTGTATTTTTATATTTGGATTTAAATATTTTAATTTATTCCAAATTTTTGAACGATTATTTCTAAACAATAAGGTTTCACGAATAAATATGAGGTTTAATAATGATTTTCCAGAACATTTAGTGAATTATTTTTTCCTCTGTATTTCTGAAATCTTTTATTATGACTTTGCGAAAATAAGGGAGTTATTGGGCTTTTCCCAAAGGCAGTAGGTAATTATTTTTTCATTCCATATTAACCCTTTTTTCTTTATTTCTGGCTTCATTTTATCCGCTTTACCTTGGTAAGTTCGGCTTCGGAGCATGATTCAATAATGTATTTTAAAGTGTTAAGTCCAATTCCACGTATATCTAAGGTCCCCTTCGGATATCGACTTCTGATTTAGAAGTTTGAGAATTTTGATCGAGGTAATATTCGAAAGAATGAAGCGATTTTCCTGAGATCCTCGGAAAGCTGCAAAATTAGCAATTTTCTTGGTTATCATACATTTTTATTTATTTTATCTTTATCTCTGTACATGTTTTCAGGTATTTATATGAATCTCTTTGGTGCTATATATGTACAGTAAGAAGTACATCTAATCAGTGTTGAGAATTTTTTACTTTATTTATATCATCGATGCTTTAACATTTTTTGCTATGGCATAAAATCATACATCACCATAGTATTTTTAGTTTCTTTTGTTGGATGCACTACTTGAGATGTTTCTGGTATATATGCTGTATTCGGATTTAAAGATACGAGCTGGTTCACTTTTTCAACAAGGTTAATGGATCAAATATTCTATTTATGCCTGAATTTGAGCCATTTTCTTGTTTAAATTATTTCCTTCCTTAAAGTTACATTAAAATAAAAAACATTGGTGAATCTAAAAGTTTATAGAACAGATCTTTGCCCTAAAGTTCATATGTCAATTAATATAATACATTTTTTTTGTTCAAAACTATATCAAATTTAGATAAATTCCTATGCAGTTGATTATTGGCTAGTTTAAATATTTTAACAAAAATTTTTACTCATGAATATTTTAGTTAATCCGCTTTTCAAAAATGACAGAAATTTCTTTAGCCAGTTAAAGACAAACTTGCTGATAACAAATTAATTACTTCATCAATTGGAAATTTGTTCGTATAATTCGTAGTCCATCTATTCAAAAAATCGTTTCCTGAGGAAGTACCAAAATTAGAAAAAAAATTGAGACAGGATTCACACGGAGAAAAAAATTGAGACAAATAGGAATTCTATATGTATTCTATATTTCCATAATTCCTAACTTATTGATTGTTTCCTAGAACCGAAATCCTTATTCAAAATCTCGATCTATGGTAAGAGCATGGAAATACAAAAGGAAATCCAGATAATCTGCGGAACTTTACGTATCCAGAATCTTCCCAGTTTTCTAAAAGCAGTAAATTCAATAGCTTCCGAAAATGAAGTTATTATCCAGGGATTGAACGCAGATCTGTTCGCAGGCGAAAGACATTTAAATTTTGCTATAGGAAAAGCTTTCAGGGCAATAAATGCAGGAAGAAATATCGCAAAAAATCCCGGAATCGAGATTATGAGATATGCAGCTGGAGAAAGACAAATTGATAGAAGTTTTTCTATTGGATTGTGTGAAGGAAAAAACAATGCTGTTTTCGTACTGCTTGGGAAAATGGACTATTTGATTTTGGCGTCCTCTGCCATTA